>Ga0209670_100155_pt1 | contig 44432 bp, 40 predicted proteins | sample PerSpoBPS_BMetaG_FD_184741 | JGI IMG/M metagenome (GOLD analysis project Ga0209670, IMG submission 184741) | Thermal spring microbial communities from Yellowstone National Park, Wyoming, USA - Perpetual Spouter B (PS_B) MetaG (SPAdes) (version 3) | ecosystem: Environmental > Aquatic > Thermal...
CTGACAGGGCTTGACAAAGTTCAGCAATCGTCTGGCGCAACGCTTCCTCGGTGCGTTCGGGTTCTGAGCGATAAAGCCAACGGCGTCGTCGGCGCATGGCACTCACCCCTTGCGGCGGGTGGGAGCCCAACAAAAAATGGCTCCTGCACCCGCTTTGAATTTCGGATGCAGGAGCCATCAGCGCCACAACTTTTGTGGCGCGGTTTGGAGCGGCTCGTCACCGCTCGCAGGCAGGCTCCATTGCCCCAACCGCCTGCAAGTATAGCGCAAGCGTCCGCCATTCAGTTCCTTTGCGTGGCGATATGTTCGCGGCTGGCATCGCTCTTGTTCTGTGTCGCAAACTTTGGGGTGTCGGTGAAAAGGGAAGGGGTGAGGGCAAATGAAAATCGTGGAAGTGAAAGCGGTGCGGGTTCGGTTGCCGTCCCGTTCCCCGTCAACGCCGCCGCGCCGTCCGTCGTGGGCACAAGAGGCGGAAGTTGCCAATCCCATGTCCCGCTACCCCCGCTTTAAACGCCACCGCAATCTTTGGCTGCCGAAGTGGTCAACGGTTTGGTGTCAAGTCACCGCCGAAGATGGCACTTTCGGGTTGGGCATGACTTCCCACGGGTCGCCCGTCGCCGCCATCATCAACGAGCACCTTGCCCCGCTTTTGGTCGGCGAAGAGGCATTGGCGACGGAGAAACTTTGGGACATGATGGTGCGGATGACGAAACCTTACGGTTCGGCGGGTTTGGCGGCTTATGCCATCAGCGCCGTTGATTTGGCGCTTTGGGATTTGAAGGGCAAACTGCTGGGCAAACCCGTTTACGCCCTCATCGGAGGTCCGCAAAAGGAGCGGATTTTTTGCTATGCGACGGGCAACGACACCGATTGGCACATGGAGTTGGGCTTTAGGGCGACGAAACTGGCGTGCCCTTACGGTCCCGTTGACGGCGAGTGGGGCTTGCGGGAAAACGAGCGGCTTATCGCCCAAACCCGCGAGTTGGTCGGCGACGAGGTGGCATTGATGTTGGATTGTTGGATGGCGTTGGATGTGGATTATGCCGTTCAACTCGCCGAACGCTTGCGTCCTTATCGGCTGAAGTGGCTGGAAGAATGCTTACCGCCAGAAGATTGGGAAGGGCATCGGGCATTGCGGGAGCGGTTGCCTTGGCAGACGCTGGCGACGGGCGAGCATTGGTCGTTGCTGGAACCCTTCGCCTTCGCTTGCCGCCATCGGGTCGTGGACATTTTGCAACCCGACATTTGTTGGTGCGGAGGATTGACGGCGTGCCTGAAAATTGCGGCGCTGGCGCAAGCCTTCGGGTTGACCGTCATCCTTCACGCAGGCGGCAACACGCCTTTCGGGCAGCATTTCACCTTCGCCACACCCGTCGCCCCTTGGTGCGAGTTTTTCATCGGTTCAGCGCCCGGCGTGCCGTTAGAGGAAGCCAATCCTTTTCCGAGCATGCCCGTGCCGAAAGACGGTTGGCTTGTCCCCAGCGATGCGCCCGGTTTCGGGTTGGACATCAAAGCGGAATGGATAGAGCCTTGGTGAACGAAGGGGCATCGTGGCGCATTGCCCAATTTTCGTGGAGGTGAAAGAAACGATGGCGACACAAACGGTCGTGCCGATGGAGGAAGTGGCGCTGGTGGTGCATCCCGATGACAATGTAGCGGTGGCGAAAACGCGCATCAGCGAAGGCACTATCGTTCTTTGGAACGGGCGAGCGATTGAGGTGCGGGAAACCATCCCGCCAGGACATCGCTTTGCCTTGACCGATTTGCCTGAGGGCACGCCCGTTCGGCAATACGGTCAACTCTTCGGCATCTCCAAAGGCGTTCGGATTGGCGAACGCATCACCCGCGAACGCATCCGCAACGAGTTGCCGCCCCGCATCGTCAAGCCCGCTTCCAAAAACGCCCCGCCCGATTATTTCCCCGACGAGCAAATTCCGACTTGGCAAGGTTACCGACGCAAGGACGGGAAAGTAGGCACTCGCAACTTTGTTTTGGTCGTGCCGACGAGCATGTGTGCGTCCACCGAGGCGATGCAAATTGCGATGCGGGCGGAGTTGCTGTTTTGGTCGCCTGAGGAGTATCCGAATGTCAGCGGCGTCGTGGCGCTGCCCCACAACAAAGGGTGCGGTTGTCCCGATGGGACGCCCGTGGAGATGCTGATGAAAGTGTTGGCGCGTTACATTGAGCACCCCAATGTCGCCGCCGCACTGGTCATCCAACTGGGTTGCGAGAAGACCAACTTCACGGCGTTCAGCAAATACATGGAGCCGCTGGTGGACAAAAAGCCCGTCAAGTTCCTCGGCATCCAAGAGTGTGGCGGGACGCAAGTGACCGTTCGGCGAGGTTTGGAAATCGTCGGCGAATTTTTGGAATTGGCAAACCAGTGTGAACGGGAAACGGCGTCGGCGAGCGAGTTGATTTTGGGCGTCAAGTGTGGCGGGTCGGATGCCTTTTCAGGCATCACCGCCAACCCCGCTTTGGGTTACGCCGCCGATTTACTCGTTCGCTGTCGCGGGACGGTCATCCTAACCGAAGTGCCCGAAATTTACGGCGCCGAGCACCTTCTCGCCGAACGCGCCCGCGACGAGGAAGTAGCGCGCCAGATTTTGGACGCCGTTGAGTGGTTCCGCCGCTATGTCGGCACCTTCGGGCACGACTTGGACGAAAACCCGTCGCTGGGCAACATTGAAGGTGGGCTGATCAACATCGCCATCAAGTCGCTGGGCGCTATCGCCAAAGCGGGGACGACCCGCATTGAAGGCGTCATCGGTTACGCCGACCCGCCATTTGGCAAAGGGCTTTACTTGATGCAAGGACCTGGCTACGACCAAGAGAGCACGCCGGGCTTGGTGGCGGCAGGTGCGCAAATTGTCGGCTTCACGACAGGGCGCGGGACGACCATCGGCAACGCCATCGCCCCCGTCGTCAAAATCGCCTCCAACACCCCGACCTTTGAACGGATGCGCAGCGACTTGGACATCAACGCAGGGACGATTTTAGACGGTGCGGAGACCATTGAGCAAGTCGGCGAACGCATCTTCCGTGAGTTGCTGGCGGTTGTGTCGGGCAAACCGTGCAAGGCGGAATTGAACGGACATCGTGAGTTCCAAGTGTGGGCAGTGGAAGGCGTTTCGCTGTGAGTTAGCGAACTTGGCGGGCAGCGTAGGTGAAGAGGGCGAGGAGCAACAGCAAAAACAAAGCACCTACCGCTAAAGCACGCTTCTCTTCGGCGGTGTAGCGGAAGGAACGCCAGTTGGGCAGCAAGACCGCCAGCGCCAAAAAAGGCAATCCCGGCAGCGCCAACGGAAACCACGCCACCCGCAACGCCAACCCCGCCAGCACCAACGCCACCAACAGCGTCGCCAGCCAATAACTTGTCCGCCAGTTCAACCTAAACCGCCAAAGCAACGCAAAGAAAAACGCCGCAAAAAACCAGTCGCCGACGCCGACAAGGGGCAGAGCGATGGAAGCGGCTTTGGTGGCGACAGCGGGTAAAGGGACGGCGACACTCGCCGCCTCCACGACCTTCGGCGCCTTCTGTTGCACTTGGTGGACGAAACCGCCCAGCAACACCGTCCAGATGTCCATGACCGTCACGACGACGGCGATGGGCGGGAGCAAGTTGGCGTGGCGAATCAACGACGCCCCTGCCGTCCCCAAAAGCAACGCCCCCGTCAGCAAGCAACCATCCCGAACCGCCATCCCCAACCCAAGCCAAAAACTGGACTTGAGCATCGGCAGCAAACGCATCAAACCGACCCACGCCAGCAAAGCGATGACGCCGCCGAGCAAGGCATGGCGAGGCTCCCAGAGGCGTCCCGACTCCTTCGCCAGCCAAAGGAGCCACGCCACGCTCAGCAAAAGGGCAACGAGGGCGGCGACGCCCAACAGCCAAGTCGGGACGGGCACGAAGGGCAAAAGCCACCGCATAGCGACCCAGAGCGTTAAAAGCGACCACCAACGGAGCATCGGCGCCATCCCTTCTGCCTCCTTGCGCCCGCAGGTGGGACACCTGCAGCAACACTTTGCCACAACCTGACAGGGCTTCATCGTGCCCCCTTGCGCTCAGGGGTTGAATTCGCTAAACTTAAGTCACACGGCGGGACGGCACGGAGGCTGCCGAAAGACGGGAAGGAGGGGGTTGACGGGATGGTAACGCCTTCCGTGTCGCAAGGCGCTGGGCGTCTTTTGTCGCTTGCCGTCGTGACTTTTGCCGTCCTTTGTGCCAATATGGCAGCAGGACGGACTTGCATCGCTATCAGAAGCGGGGAAGGAAGGGCAGGTCCGCCTGCCGTTGGGCAATCAACATGTCGGTCGCAATGGCATAGATGGCATTCAGTCGGCAAACCTCGGAAGAAGGGAGGGGACTGCTGGCAAGTCGTTTTGCTCCTGTCGTTGTTGGGGGGATCACCCTTGTGGCTGCGACGGCGGGTTAAACCGATGCCGTCAGCGAAGTTGCTGGATGTGGTGAACGCGTGCCTTGAGCGCTTGGCAGAAGCGCGCTCGCTGGATGCCGTCTTCCAAACGCTGGCGGATAGGTTGGTGGGCGACTTGGGGTTTGACTGCGTTGTCTTCCTGCGCACCGAGGAAGGGGCGAAGGAGTTGCGGGTGGTCGCCCACGCCCCCCGCCAATCCCTCGGCGAGACGGCGGCAGAACCCGTCAGCATTGCCCTTGAGGAACTTCGGTCAACGCTCCCGATGAACCAACTTTCGTCAACGGAGGCGGGGCAAGTCCTTTCGGGCGAGGCGTTGGAGGCGTGGCTGAGTTTTTTGCGGTCATCCCTCTGGCGGACAGAAAGGCAACCCGAATGTCATGTGGGATGGCTGGCGCCGCTAACTTCAGGGCATCAACTTTTGGGCTTGTTGTTCGTCGGTGACCGCCGTCGCCCCTTCACTTCCGACGAGTTCACCTTGTTGGAGCAAATCCGCCATTGCGCTGGAAATTGGCTGATGCTCGGACAATGCTGGGGGCGGGAGCGTTCCCTGGAGACCCTCTCAAGCATTGCGTTGCAACTCCTCGCCGTCACCGATTGGCAAGGGGCTGTCCCTGCCATCCTGACCGATTTGTGTGGCGTCTTGCGGATGGATTTTGGGTTCGTCGCCCGATTGACATGGGACGAACGGGGCACTTTGACAGTTCATCCCCTTTGTCAATGGTCGGTCAAAGAAGGTCAGTTTCCATCGGCGGAAACACTCCGACGCCTTCTCCGTGCCTGCCTTTCGCCCACCCAACTCGCTGCTTTGGAGCGGGGGCAAGAAGTCACCCTCACCGCCAGCCTGTCAACAGAGACGCTGGCGATGCATCTGCGGGATTTTTCCATCCCATCGCTGCTGTTGCTCCCTTTGATCGTGGAAAGTCGCTTGTGGGGGGTGATGGGGTTTGGGCAAATCCATGACGAACGACTTTGGAGCGAGACGGATACGGCTGTCCTGCGCATCGCCGCCAGCCTCTTGGGCAGCGCCATTGAACGGCAGATGGCGATGGAGCGACAATTGGAGCAGGAGCGGCAGTTTCGCGACCTCTTTGAAAACGCCGTCGTCGGCATCTACCGCAGCACGCCCGAAGGGCGTTTTCTGATGGCGAACCGCACTTTAGCCCGCATCAACGGCTATGACAGCGTGAACGAACTGATGGCGCTGAACATCCCCGAACAATTCTACGCCAACCCTCAAGACCGTGAACAGTTTAAGCGCTTGATGGAAGAACAAGGCTTCGTCGCCGACTTCCGCTATCCCATCAAACGCAAAGATGGCAGCATCGGTTGGATTGCAGAGTGGGCGAGAGCCGTTCGGGACGAGACGGGGCGCATCCGCTATTACGAAGGCTTTGTCTTGGACATCACCGAGCAAATGGCACTCTCGCAGCGGTTGCAAGGGCTGCAAGAGATTGCCCATGCCCTCGTCGCCCGCTTGGATTTGGAGAGCGTGCTGCATGTGGCGGTTCAGGAGTTAAGTCGGCTGTATCCCGACGGCGCCGTCATCATCCTGCGGCACCTTCCAGAGCAACGGGGTTACTTAATTGCGACTGCCAACGAAGCGGGACGGCAATGGCTGCGGGTAGTGGGGCAGGAAGTCGGTTCGCTCCTGCCTGAGCGCCCCTTCCATCCGTTAGAGCAACGCCTGCGTCGGGGCGAAACAATCGTCGTGGATGCGTCCGTCAATCCCCTCTCCTTCGGGCAAGTTTCAGAGCGCCGCTTCTGTTCCGCCTTCCTGAAGGGGTTGGGCACTTTGAGCGAGTTTTGGGGGATGCTGGCGGTATTGCGCAACGATGCCGAGTTCTGCCCTCACGACCTGACTTTCCTCAACTCCTTCTGCGATTACCTGTCCATTGCCATCCGCAACGCCACTCTCCTCCAACAGTTGCAGCAAGCCTACGAAGAGTTGCGGGCGATGCAAGAGCGGGCGATAGAGCAGGAACGGTTGCGGGCGTTGGGGCAAATGGCGAGCGGGATTGCTCACGACATCAACAACGCCCTCGTGCCCATTCAAGGCTTTGCCGAACTTTTGTCGGAACACGATGACCCGACGGTCCGAAACGCTGCGCAAGTCATCTTCAAGGCAGCCCGCGACATCACGACCGTCGTCCAACGCATGCGGGAGTTCTATCGCCCCCGCACCAAAGAAGAACCGTTAGAGCCGTTAGACCTGAACGCCCTCTGTCAAGATGCGTTGGCGATGACCCGTCCCCGATGGCACAACATCCCGCAGGAACGGGGCATCGTCATTGAGCCCCGATTGGCGCTGGGCGATGACCTGCCGCCTGTCGTCGGCATCTCCAACGAAGTGCGCCAAGCCATCGTCAACCTGATTTTGAACGCCGCTGACGCTATGCCCGAAGGAGGCATCTTGACTTTGCGCACCTACCGCGCCGAACGAGACGGGCAGGTTTGGGCAGTCGTGGAAGTGAGCGATACAGGCATCGGGATGGACGAAGAGACAAAGCGACGCGCCGTTGAACCCTTCTTCACGACCAAAGGGGAACGCGGTTCGGGGTTGGGGCTGTCGGCTGTCTACGGAACGATGCAACGCCACGACGGTCTGTTGGAAATGGAGAGCGAATTAGGCAAGGGCACGACCGTCCGCCTCTGGTTTCCCAGCCGACAAGTGACGACGGAAGCGATGGCGGTCGGAGAAGTCCCGCCGATGCGTTTGCTGGTCATTGACGATGAACCGTTCGTTCGGGAGATGATTGCCAACCTCTTGCGGCGGGACGGTCATTGGGTCGTGACGGCGCCCGATGGGGAGCAAGGCATCGCCACTTTTGAAGCGGCACGGCAAAGCAGTGAACCCTTTGATGCCGTCATCACCGACTTGGGCATGCCCAAAGTGGACGGTTTTTCCGTCGCCCGCGCCATCAAAGCCCTCTCGCCGTCCACACCCGTCCTTTTGCTTTCGGGATGGGGCTTTCGGTTGGAGGGCGAAGAGATGCACGCCCTCATAGATGGAGTGCTCGCTAAACCCGCCACCCACCAACAATTGCGCCGCGCCCTTTTCATCCTTCGGCAGCGCCGTGAGAACCCTTCCCAAAAGTTGGGCGACGATTGAGTGGCACGCCGACTTTGCCCAAAGCCTTGCGGAATTGCGTTCACCATTCCTCCCCTCATGCCCCACCCTTTTTGCCAAAATACTGGGCGCACGAATGCCAAAAGGAGGCGAAGGTGATGGCGACCGTCCTCGTCACTGGCGCCGCTGGTTTCATCGGTTCTCACACCGTTGACCGCTTGCTTGCACGCGGCGAGCAAGTCATCGGCGTGGACAACTTTGACCCGCTCTTTTACGGGCGCCCGATCAAGGAGCGCAACTTGCGCTGGGCGCTGAGCCAACCCAACTTCACCTTTGTGACCGCCGATATTTGCGACGGAGAAGCGATGCGTCAACTTTTTGAGCGTTATCGCCCACAAAAGGTCATCCATTTGGCGGCGTTGGCGGGTGTCGTGCCCTCGTTGGAACGCCCCGTTGATTACGACCGCGTGAATGTCTTGGGCACGACGATTTTGTTGGACTTGGCGCGCCGTTATAGCGTGGAGATGTTCGTTTTCGGCTCGTCGTCGTCCGTTTACGGCGCCGACACAAAAGCGCCTTTTCGGGAAGATGCCCCCGCTGTCAAGCCCATTTCGCCTTACGGGGCGACCAAGCGCATGGGCGAAATCCTTGCCTTCACTTTCCATCACCTCTTCGGGCTGAACATCACCTGCCTGCGTTTCTTCACCGTCTACGGACCGCGCCAGCGCCCCGACCTCGCCATCTACAAATTTGCCCGTTGCATCCTTCAAGGTGACCCCGTGCCGATTTACGGCGACGGGACGAGCCAACGCGACTACACCTACATTGACGACATCGTGGACGGCATCTTGGCGGCGTTAGACAAACCGATGGGCTACGAAATCATCAACCTCGGTTGCGGTGAGCCTGTCGTCTTGTTGCGCGTCGTGGAATTGTTGGAACGAGCATTGGGCAAAAAGGCGAAGTTGCAATTTCTGCCGATGCCACCGACCGACCCGCCTTTGACACACGCCGACATCACCAAAGCCCGAAAGTTGCTGGGTTATGAGCCGAAGGTGCGCATTGACGAAGGCATCCCTCGCTTCGTGGAGTGGTTTTTGCGGGAAGGGCACGACCGCCCTTGACCTCTTTGCCCGCTCCCTTAAGCCGTGCCATTATCTTTGGCGGTGATTTCAATGGCGCTGACAAGAGAGGATGTCCTGCAACTTCTGGAAATTCTTCGGCAGGACGAAGGGCTGCGGGAGGAATTCCGCCGCCTCTTGCTCCCACCTGACCTTCCCGCTTGGATGCAAAAGATGGACAGATGGACGGAACGCATGGACGAATGGACGCAAAAGGCTGACAAATGGATGGCAGACACCGACGAGTGGAAGGGCAGGGTGGACAGGTGGATGGCGGACACCGACGAGTGGAAGCAAAGGACGGACGAACGACTGGAAAGGATGGAGAAGTGGATGGCGGAAACAGATGAGTGGAAGCGGGAGACGAGGGAGTGGCAGCAAAAGACGGAGAAGCGATTGGCGAGGATGGACAAGCGGTTCATGCGGATAGAGAGCACTTTGGGAGAGTTACGCGGTGCCGCTAAGGAGACGGAGTATCGCCAGAAAGCGCCGATGCTTTTCAGCAGTCTCTTGCGTCACTTGCGGGATGGGCAACATGAAGTGGCGGAACGATTGAGGGAAGCGGTGAGAGCAGGCAAAGTCAGCCTTGACGAGGCATTGGAACTGCGGCGAACGGACTTGCTCCTGTTGGGCGAAGTGGCTCAAGGCAAGTGGGAAGGGCAAACGATTTTGGTGGTCACGGAAATTTCGGCGGCAGTGTCACGGGCGGATGTGGAGCGGGCAATCCGAAGGGCAAGGATTGCCCAGCGGTTGGGCTTTTGGGCGTTGCCTTGCGTCAGCGGCGAGCGATGGAGTCAGCCCGCCGTGAAGCGGTGGGCATTGAAGCAGGCTCTCCTTTGCGGAGAAGACGGCGTCCTTTACCCTTCTCCTGAAGCCGATTGGGACGCCGTAGAGCAACTCCTCGCCCGCTGGCAACCGCTTTGAAACTTTTGCAAAGGTTTGGGCGCTGATTTGGGAAAGGGTGCAAACGGCATGATGGAAACGATGTTGGAAAAAGCCCTCGCTTTGGGCATGACGGAGGAGGAATTTCGGCAAGTCTGCGCCATTTTGGGGCGGGAGCCGACGGACACGGAACTGGCGATGTTCAGCGTGGAGTGGAGCGAGCATTGTGGCTATGGGCGTTCCCGTCAGTGGCTCAAGTTGCTGCCCCGCAATATCGGCAAATTCCGCACCGCTGTCGGCGGTGATGCAGGTGGGATTGAAGTCAAGCCAGGTTTGTGGGTGCTGTTCAAGATGGAAAGCCACAACCATCCGTCTCAAATTGAGCCCAAAAGCGGGGCGGCGACGGGCATCGGTGGCATCGTCCGAGACATCTTAGCGATGGGTGCACGACCCATCGCCCTCGTGGACACCCTCCGCTTTGCCGACCCTTCTGACCCAAAAGCCCGCTACATCTTCACGGGCGTCGTGGACGGCATCAGTTGGTATGGCAATTGCTTAGCCCCTGACGAAATCTTGTTCGTCAGAGAAAACGGTCAGGTCAAGATTGTCAGCATTGGTGATTTTTGCGAGGCTGTTTTAAGAGGGCAACTCAATGGCAGGAAGGTTGAGGTCCTTTCTCTTGACCCCAAAACCTCCCAACCATGTTGGGTTCGTGTTTTAAGGGTGTTCAAGAGAAAATCTGACCGCTTGCTGGAAATTCGCACAAGCATGGGCAGACGGATAAAAGTGACCCCAGATCACCCTTGCTTGGTAATGAAGGAAGAAGGAAGTTGGGTGATAAAAAGTGCCAAGCACCTTCGTCTTGGAGACCGCTTGCCTGTAATTGGTTGTTTGCCCGTTGATCCAAACGCCCCTAAATCCTTAGACTTGATTGCATTATTCAGGGCTATGCGTGATGACATTTTTGTGCAAACAAGCATCCCTCCCCAAAAGATCGCAAGGGCAAGACAAATCCTTCGCGCCCTCGTCCCTTCAGCACAAAAGCGCTTCTCATATCTAAAGCGTGGACACTTCCCTCTAAGCGTTTACCTGCTCCTTGAAAAAGAACTGGCTCTTCCAAGAGACAAAGCAAGGCTCTACCTAAGAAGCGGAAAAGCCAATTGCGTCCCTGCCGTAATCCCAATTGATGAAGAATTTGCCCGGCTTGTGGGTTACTATCTCTCTGAAGGGTGCTGTTCCCGGCACGGAACGACATATCGGCTAATCTGGGTGTTCAACAAAGGTGAGCAAGAGTATGTGAGAGACCTGTGCAATATCTTGCGCCGCTTAGGAATTCGGTTCAAGGTGAACCATGACAACGCCACAACAAAAGTGGTTTTGTCATCTTGGTTTCTGGGGATACTCTTCAAGGAAGTGTTGAAATGTGGTGAGAAAGCCGAAAACAAAAGCGTGCCTGAGGTTCTCATGCGCCATAGCCCTAAACTTCGCCGCCAAGTCCTTATCGGTCTTTTCCGAGGTGACGGGTCAGTTACTACCTACACACATCAAAAGGGTAGCCCCGTAAAAATCTCGTTTGCAACAGCAAGCCGAAAATTGTTTGAGCAAGTGATTTTGCTCCTGCAGGATATCGGCATTACGCCTTACTGCTACAGAAAAGACGGGGGAGAGGCAGTCATATGTGGAAGGCGACATCGGACTCTTCCTGTGCACTTCGTGGAAATTCGCGCCCTCAGAGATGTCCAGAAAATGAAGCAATGGTTTTCCCGCCACATTAATTGGCGGATTCTGGAAAGCCTCGGCAGATATACTGTGCCTCAGCGTAGTTACCCCCGTTACAAATGGCACAACGGTTTTTCAACCGTCACAGTTGCTGACATTAGGGAGATACCTGGAAGCACTGTTTACGATCTTGAGGTTGAAAACACCCATCTCTTCGTCACCAGTGGCGGTCTCATTACCCACAATTGCATCGGCATCCCGACTGTTGCGGGTGAAGTCGGTTTCAATGACTGCTACAAGACCAATTGCCTTGTCGGCGTGATGTGCGTCGGCGTCGCACGAGAGCATGAGTTGATGACGAGCGCGGCGAAAGGCGTGGGCAATGCCGTCGTCTATGTCGGCAATGCGACGGGGCGGGACGGCATCGGCGGTTGTTCAGTGTTGGCGAGCCAAGAGATGCGCGAAGCATTGGAAATGCGACCGACGGTGCAACTGGGCGACCCCTTCGCCGAAAAATGCCTGATTGAAGCCTGCTTGGAAGCCTTCAAAACGGGCGCCGTCGTCGCTGTCAAGGACATGGGCGCAGCAGGGTTGACTTGCACGACGGTGGAGATGGCAGCGGCTGGCGGTGTCGGCATGGTCGTGGACATCTCCCTTGTGCCCAAGCGTGAACCCGACATGCAGGCTTGGGAGGTGATGATGAGCGAAAGTCAAGAGCGCATGTTGCTTATCGTGGAGCGGGGGCGAGAGTGGGAAGTCAAGCGCATCTTTGACCGATGGGGGCTTCATTGTGTCGTCATCGGACGCATCACCGATGACGGCATCGTCCGCATCTATGACCGAACGGGACATGGGGCGAAGGGCACGGGGCAGGTTGAGTTGGTCGCTGAAATTCCCGCCAAAGCCATCGCCGAAGCGCCCATCAAAAACTTGCCGATGCGAAAACCCGATTACCTTGAACGGCTGCGCGCTTTTGATTTCTCGCAACTGCCTGAACCGAACGATTACGGCGAAGCCTTGTTGCATTTGCTTTCGTCGCCCAACATCGCCAGCAAGGCGTGGGTTTACGAGCAATATGACCACATGGTGCAAATCAACACCGTCGTCCCGCCTGGTGCTGCCGATGCGGCGGTTTTGCGGTTGAAGGATTGGGATGAACGGTTGGGCATTGCCGTGACGGCGGATTGCAACTCCCTCTACTGCTACCTTGACCCTTATCGCGGGGCGCAATTGGCGATTGCCGAAGCCGCCCGCAACCTCAGTTGCGTCGGTGCCGAGCCAGCGGGCGTGACCGATTGTTTGTGCTTTGGCAATCCCGACAAGCCCGACCGTTACTGGCAATTCGTGGAGTGCGTCAAGGGCATTGCCGACGCCTGCCGTGAATTGAACTTGCCCGTCGTCAGCGGGAATGTGAGTTTTTACAACGAGAGCGAGACGAGCGTGATTCATCCGTCGCCTCTCATTGGGATGGTCGGCGTTTTGGACGATGCGAGCCGCCATGCGACGATGGCGTTCAAAGACGAAGGCGATGTCATCGTGTTGCTGGGCGTTTGCCGCGAAGAGTTGGGCGGCAGCGAGTATTTGCGGTGGCGGTTCGGGTTGGAAGTCGGGGAACCGCCATCGTTGGACTGGCGATTGGAAAGGGCGGTGCAAAAAGTTTGTCGGGAAGGCGTTCGGCAAGGGTTAATCAAATCTGCCCACGATTGCAGCGAGGGTGGGTTGGCGGTTTGTCTGGCGGAATGTTGCATCGCAGGAAACATCGGGGCGCAAATCGTCGTGCCTGAAGGGGCGTGGCAATCGTCATCGTGCCGACTTTCGGCGTTGCTGTTCGGCGAGACATCTTCCCGCATCGTCGTCACGGTGGCGCCTAAACGGTTGGGCGCGCTGATGGCTTTGGCAAAAGCCCACGATTGCCCCGCCTTCGTTTTAGGCGCAGTGAAAGGCGAACGGTTGTCCATGGAAGCGCAAGGGCGACAACTTTTTTCGGTGTCGGTGGGCGAGATGGCAAAAGCGTGGCAGGAAGGATTGCGACGATGGGTCAGCCGATAAGGACGCTAAAATTTGGGGCGGTCGTTAAATTGCCGTCCGTTAGCCGAGCCTTTGAAGGAGGTGTTTTAGGATGCGCCTTTCGCCTTGGCGGAGTGAGAGCGAAGAAACGCAACCGACTTTTGAGGAAGAGCGCGCCGAACGGATTCGCCAGTGGAATGTGCCGATGACGGAATTCGTGCCCAAACCACCCCAGCGCCTTTGGCGGGTCGGTGTCTTCGTGGACATCCAGAACATTTACATGTGCGTCAAGTCCGTCTTCGGTCACACCAAAATCAACTACAAAGCCTTGCGGGATTTCCTGACCCGCGACGGGGCATTGGTGAAGATGGTCGCCTTCACCTGTTACGACCCCGAAAACCGTTCGCAAGTGGATTTCATGCACGCCTTGGCGTTGATGGGCTACCGCATCGTCGCCAAACCGTTGAAGCGCATGCCCGACGGCAACATCAAAGCCAGCATGGACATGGAGATGGCGCTGGAGATTTTGACCTCGGCGAATTACCTTGACGAGTTGATTTTGGTGACGGGAGACGGCGATTTCGCCCCTCTGCTGGACTACTTGGCTCGGATGGGCAAAATCATCAAGGTCATCGGACCAGACCGATTGACTTCCCCCGACCTCATCCGTGCCTGCGACCAATTCATCAACTTGACGCAGATTGACGGCATCTTCATGGAGTGACGACAAAGGGCGGGAAAAAAGGGATGGTCGTCTGGCAGACCGATTTGCAAGGTGAAGGCATTCGCTTGCTCAAGCGGGGCAAGGTGCGGGACATTTACGAACTGGACGGGCAGTTGCTCCTCGTCGCCACCGACCGCATCAGCGCTTTTGATGTCGTCTTGCCGACGCCCATCCCTGACAAGGGACGCATCCTCACCCAACTGTCCGTCTTTTGGTTTGACCGCACCCGCCACCTAACGCCCAATCACTTGCTCAGCGCCCGACTTTCCGATTTGCCTGACCCCTTGCAACCTTACGCCGATTTGTTGCGTGACCGCTTCATGTTGGTGCGCAAAGCGAAAGTCATCCCCGTTGAATGCGTCGTGCGGGGCTACTTGTATGGCTCGGCGTGGCGGGAGTATCAGGCGACGGGCGAAGTGTGTGGCATCGCTTTGCCTGCGGGTTTGCGGTTGGCGGAGCGGTTGCCCGAACCCCTCTTCACGCCCGCCACCAAAGCGGAAGTCGGGCACGACGAAAACATCCCTTTCCGCAAAGTCGTGGACATCGTGGGGCGAGAGTTGGCGGAACGGTTGCGGGAGTTGAGCCTGCAACTTTATCGCTGCGCTGCCGACCATGCCGAACGGTGCGGGTTGATTTTGGCGGACACGAAATTTGAGTTTGGGCTGACGGACGATGGGCAATTGATGTTGGTGGACGAGTTGCTGACGCCCGACAGTTCCCGCTTTTGGGACGCTGACACTTACGCCCCTGGCAAACCGCAGGAAAACTTTGACAAGCAATTCGTCCGCGATTACTTGGAACGCATCGGCTGGAACAAAGAGCCACCTGCGCCCACTTTGCCGCCCGACATCGTGGAGAAGACGCGCCAGCGTTACTGGGAAGCCTTCCGTCGGCTCACGGGGCAACCGCCAAAGTGACGAAGGTCGGACGCTTCCCCTCGCAGCGGGTGATGGAAGGTGAAGAGCCTTTTGTTGCTTTTGGACGGGGCTGCCGATGAACCCGTTGAAGCGTTAGGCAACCGAACGCCTTTGGAAGCCGCCGACCTTGTAACTTTGCATCGTTTGGCGAAGCAAGGGACGGTCGGCTGGACGAAGACGGTGCTGGATGGGTTGCCCGTCTATCCCGAAGTGGCGGCGTTGGAAGCGTTGGGTTATGACAGCCCGTTGTTTTACACGGGGCGGGGGGCGTTTCGGGCATTGGGCGCGGACATCCCTTTGGGCGGGCGGGATGTCGCTTTCACCTGCGCCTTTTTGGCGACAGATGGCGAGCGGGTCACGGCGACGGAGTTGGACTTGTCTTTGGACGAAGCCCGAACTTTGTTGCAAATGCTGCAGGAGCGGTTGGGGAATCGTCAATGGCACTTCATCCCTTTGCGCGCCCGACGCCATCTCGTCCTCTGGTCGGAAGGCGCCAGCACTTTGCATTGTCACCCTCCCGATGAGTTGGAGGGCGAACCCTTTGCGGCGCACTTGCCTCAGGGCGATCGGGAGCAAGTGATTCGGCAACTCATTTACGACGCCTTAGAGTTGCTGGAGCGGCACGAAATCAATCGCCGCCGTTTAGACGAAGGCAAACCGCCTGCCAATTTGCTTTGGCTTTACGAGCCTGGCACGCTGCCCCGCTTGCCTCCCTTGCGTTTGCTGGCAGGGATGATTCACGCTGATGGCGTCACCGACCACATCCCGATGCGGGGCTTGTTCGTCGCCGCAGGCATTCGCCCTCACCGCCCCCCACCGACTTCGTTGGACAACCTGCGGGCGGATTACGAACGACTGGCGCAATTTGTGGCGGACTTGCTAACGGACACCGATTTGTTGCTTGTCCACCTTCGGGAAACTGACAAGGCAGCCCACCGTCGCGACCCCGAGTTGAAGGTGTTTGCGCTGCGACAATTTGCCGAAGTTTTCTTGCCGACAGTCTTTCGGGCGTGGGAGCGGTCGGAAGATGGGCGATTGCTCCTTTTGTGCACCCATCGGACTTCTTCGGTGACAGGCAAGCATCTTGCGGGCGAAGTGCCCTTTTTGATGTTGCCCCGTCGTGCCCGTTCCCTTGCCGACGAGTTCCACGAGCGGGCGGCGCAGGAAGTGGGCGCCAAAATCTCACGGGCTGCCGAGTTAGCCGCTTGGCTGATAGACATCGCCGTGCCCATCGGCGTTCGGTAAACCATCGGTTGCCTTTGCGGTCGGCGTCCGCTTCGTCGCCCCAACGCAAAAGTTTCGGAGGCGTTGAACGATGCCTTTTTGGACGACGAACGAGCCGATGGTCAGCGTCGTCGTGGAAGGGCTTGCCGAGTGGGATTACATCGCTGCCCCTGAAGCCCTCACCCACAAGATGCGGATGGCGATGGAGCGATTTGATTTGCTGCGGTCGGGGGAAACGGTCGTCGTCGGTGTTTCGGGCGGACCTGATTCGCTAACGCTGTTGCATGGGCTTTGGCGGTTGCAAAAGGAGTTTAACTGGCAACTGATTGCTGCCCACTTAAATCACGGGTTGCGGGGTGCTGATGCCGACGCCGACGAAGATTTCGTTCGGTCGGTGTGTGAGCGATGGGGCATTTTGTGCGTGACGCAGCGGGAAGATGTGCAGAGGCTGGCGCGGGCGGAAAAATTGTCGGTGGCGCAAGCGGGGCGACGGGCGCGCTACCGTTTCTTCGCCCAAGTCGCTCAGGCGCATGGGGCGACAACGGTCGCCTTAGGGCACACCGCCAGCGATGTCGTGGAGACGATGTTGCTGAATTTGTTTCGCGGGACGGGTTTGGAAGGGTTGCAAGGCATCCCGCCCAAAAGCCCGTTGACTTTGCCCGATGCCGATGGGCGATGGCGAGAGACAGGCATTTGGCTGGTTCGCCCGCTGATTTTTTGCTGGCGGGCGGAGACGGAAACTTACGCCCGCGTCTATCGCCTGCAACCGAGGACCGACGCCAGCAACTTTGACCTGAAAGTTGCCCGCAATTGGGTTCGCTGGCAATTGCTCCCGCTGCTGCGTCAGCGTTTCCCGCAAGTGGACGGGGCATTGTGGCGGCTGAGTGAACTGGCGCGGGAGCAGGGCGAATTTTTGAAGGCGTTGGCAAAGGAGTGGCTGAAAGAGTGGGGGCAAAGGCGAGGCGAACCGCCATGGGAAACCATCGCCGTGCCCCGCGAGGCTTTCTTGGCTTTGCCCAAAGCCTTGCGACGGCAGGTCTTTCGGCAGATGGTGGAAGCGATGGCAGGCGCCCTCAACGAAGTTTCCTTTGAGCACACCGAGCAAGCCTTAAACCTCATCGCCCGTCACAGCGATCAAGCGATGTTGCATTTGCCTGAACGGTTAGTCGTTCGGTTGGAGCGGGGGATGATTTTGTTGGCGAAGATGCCATCTTTCGCCATCGGGGCGTCCTAAACTTAAGGCATGGCGCTTTCCCGTTGACGGCGCAGGCGATTGGGTGGGTGCGGTAACCGACATCTTTCTGCCGAAGGAGTGACCGAAAAGACGATGCGCATGTTCCGATGGCTGTTCGTCCTCAGTTTGGCGATGGCGGTGCTGTTTTATTTTCTGGCGCGGGAGCAAATGGAGCGGGTTCGGGAGGTGCGCTATGACCAATTTTTGCAGATGGTGCGGGATGGACGGGTTCGGGAGTTGGAGGTCAGCGGCAATCGCGCCTTTGGCAGGTTGAAAGATGGGACGCCCTTCACCGTCCAATTGCCAGAGCGGACGGAGTTTTTGGAGCAATTTTTGGTGCGCCATCAAGTTCCTGTCCGTTTCCGCCAAGCGCCGTTGAGCCCCGCCCAGTGGCAAAACCTGATCATCTCGCTGCTGATGATGATTTTGGTGGCAGGCATCTTCATCTACCTGTTTCGGCAGCAATTTGGGGGGCAGCAAGTTTTCAACTTCGCCCGCAGCCGTGCCCGCCGCTATGACCAAAACCAACCCCGCATCACCTTTGAAGATGTCGCCGACTTGGACGAAGCCAAAGAAGAGTTGCGGGAAATCATTGAGTTCCTGAAAAATCCCCATCGCTTCCAAGCCTTGGGGGCGAAAGTGCCCAAAGGCGTCTTGCTGATGGGACCGCCGGGGTGTGGCAAAACGCTGCTGGCGCGTGCCGTCGCCGGGGAAGCGGGCGTCCCCTTCTTCCATGTCAGCGGGAGCGAGTTCGTGGAAATGTTCGTCGGTGTGGGAGCGGCGCGAGTGCGCGACCTTTTTGAGCAGGCGAAAGCCAACAAGCCGTGCATCATCTTCTTGGACGAATTGGATGCCGTCGGGCGATTGCGTTTTGCGGGCATCGGCGGTGGTCACGACGAACGGGAGCAAACCCTCAATCAGTTGCTCGTGGAGATGGACGGCATTGAACAAAACAGCGGACTGATTGTCATCGCCGCCACCAACCGCCCCGATGTGTTGGACCCCGCCTTAACCCGCCCTGGTCGCTTTGACCGACGCATCATCATTGACCATCCCGACTTGAAGGGGCGGGAAGCGATCTTGCGGGTGCACCTAAAGGGCAAACCCTTAGCCGACGATGTGGATATCGGGAAACTGGCAAAACAAACGGCGGGCTTTTCAGGGGCGGATTTAGCCAACATGGTCAATGAAGCCGCTATCCTCGCCGCCCGCAAGGGACGGGACCGCATCACCATGAGCGACCTGATGGAAGCCTTGGAAAAGGTCATCGTCGGTCCCGAACGGAAGAGCCGATTGCTTAGCCCGAAGGAGAAACACATCGCCGCCTACCACGAGAGCGGGCACGCCCTCGTCAGCAAACTGCTAAGCGTGCGAGAAGTGACGAAGGTGACGATTATCCCGAGGGGGCTGGCGATGGGCTACACCCTGAACTTGCCTCAGGAAGACCGCCACCTGATGACGCGGCAAGAGTTGCTGGACGAGATGACCGTGTTGCTGGCGGGGCGGGCGGCGGAAGAACTGGTCTTCGGGGAAGTGACGACAGGGGCTGCCAACGATTTGGAGCGAGCGACAGAATTGGCGCGTCGGATGGTCTGTGAGTTTGGGATGAGCGAACGGCTCGGTCCCGTCACTTTGGGGCGAAAAGCAGGACCGATTTTCCTCGGACGCGACATCGTGGAAGACCGCAACTACAGCGAAGCCGTCGCCAGCGAAATTGACCGAGAAGTTCGTCGCCTCGTGGAGGAGTGCTACGAACGAGCCAAACAATTGCTCATCCAAAACCGTCATGCCTTAGACGCCATCGCCGAACGGTTGCTGGAAGAGGAGACGATAGATGGCGAGGCGTTGAACGAATTGCTGAAGTCGGTAGGAGTGCCGTTGCCATCGGACGGGAAAGAAACCGTCCCATCGGGCGAACGGCATCAGGGAGGTGACCACGATGGGTCGCCGCAAAGCGGTTGACGACCTGAACCCGCAAGCCTTGCTCGCCCAAGCCCAAAAGGCGATAGCGACGAAGAATTGGCAACAAGCCCTCCAAAGTTTTGAAGCCATCTTAGGCTATTTGCGCCGAAGGAAAGGGACGACGAAGATGGCGAAGGTGGCTGCCCTCCTCGGTTACGCCCAATGCCTTCTGGCGCTGCAAAGAGCCCTTGAAGCCGAGAAGACGACTCGGCAGGCTTTGCGCCTTGACCCTGAGAACCCTGAAGCGCGCCAGTTGCACCTCTCCGCCCTCCTCGCCTTGGGGCAATGGCAAATTGCCCTTCGGCAGGCGAAGCGGTGGGTGGCGGAACATCCTTCCGATTGGCGCCCTCACTTGCTTTTAGCCCGCCTCTATCACACCCTGAACGATCAGGAACTTTCCCGCTTCCACCTGTTGATGGCTTTGCATCACGGGCGAGAAGTTCCTTCCGTCTTCCACACCGTTGCCCAATTGCTGGAGCAACAGGGACGAGTTCAGGAAGCCATCACGGTGATGCGCAAGGCAGTCCACGATTTCCCCGATGATGCCACCAGTTGGATAACGCTGGGACTGCTCCTTCAAAAGGAGCGGAAACTGCGTCGTGCCCTGCAATGCTTGGAGCGGGCGATAGAACTGGGGGGCGATGCGCCAACGGTGCGATTGGCGTTGGGGCAAATTTGTTCGGACTTGGGGCGGATGGACAAAGCCATCGCCCACATCCAAAAAGGCTTGGAGCAAGACCCCGACAACTTGGAACTTTGGGATTTGCTTTCGTTCGTTTACCTGCAACAGGGAAAGTTGCGGGAGGCATTGGAAGCACTCCATCGCCTCCTTGACCTTGCCCCCACCGACCCCTTCGGGCATTTTAAGTTGGCGTCGCTGCATTACCAGATGGGCAACTATGCGGAAGCGGTTCAGGCTTATCGGCGGGTCATCGCTTTGGCGCCAGGCACCGAATTGGCTCAGGAAGCCCAAGAGATTTTGGAGATGGTTGACCATGTGCAGTTGGAGCAAGTGTTCGTCCTGAGCATGGAAGACCCCGTCTTTCGTGCCCGCCTCATCCGCGACCCGAAGTGGGCGGTGGAGTCAAAGGGCTTTGCCCTCTCCGATGCGTCCTTAGAAATCCTCGCCAACACCGATTTCTCCCGTTTGCCCAAACGATGGCGCTCGCCACAGGGTCGGTTGAGTTGAAACCTGCCTCAAAGGGGGGCACAAAGGATGGCGGAAGGGTTGCGCGAAGATTCGCAAGTTTACGACATCACCATCATCGGCGGCGGACCGTCGGGATTGTTCGGCGCTTTCTATGCGGGGATGCGGCAGATGTCCACCAAAATCATTGACGCCCTCTCCCAATTGGGGGGGCAACTCACGGCGCTTTATCCCGAAAAGTTCATCTACGACATGCCCGGCTTCCCAAAGGTGCGCGCCAGCGAATTGGCGCAACGCTTGATTGAGCAGGCGATGCAATTTCATCCCACCGTTTGCCTGAACGAGACGGCATTGAAACTGGATCGGCAGGACGAAAAACTCTTTCGGCTGACGACTTCCAAAGGCGTTCACTACTCCCGCACCGTCCTCATTTGCGCTGGGTTGGGCGCTTTCTCTCCCCGCCGATTGGGCAAGCCCGAAGTGGAGCGCTTTGAAGGCAAGGGCGTTTACTACACCGTCACCGATGTGGACGCTTTCGCTGGCAAGCGAGTGCTCATCGTCGGCGGTGGCGACAGCGCCGTTGATTGGGCACTCACCTTAGAGCCTATCGCCGCCAAAATCACCCTCATCCATCGCCGTGACCAATTCCGAGCCCACGAACATAGCGTGGAGCAACTGATGCGTTCCCGCGTGGAAGTGCGGGTCTTCCACGAGTTGGAAGCGGTGCTGGGCAACGAGCATCCCGAAGCCGCCGTCATCTTCCACAACAAGACGGGCGAAAAAACGACCATCCCTGTGGACGCCGTGATTTTAGCCTTGGGCTTTACAACCAACCTCGGTCCGCTCCGTGAGTGGGGCTTAGAAATGGAAGGCAACGACATCAAGGTGGACCAACGGATGATGACCAACATCCCAGGCGTCTTTGCGGCGGGCGATGTCGCCACTTACCCTGGCAAGATCAAACTCATCGCCACTGGCGTCGCCGAAGCCGCCGTCGCCGTCAATCAAGCGAAAGTTTTCATTGACCCGACGGCAAGGTTGCAACCCGCTTTCAGCACGACCGTCGGCGTCCCGACGCAACGGTAACGGAGTTGGGGAAGGGGCGGAAAACGATGCCAGACGACGCAGCGCTTTCGGAAGGGGCAAGTCCTCGTCCAGAAACGGGGCGATGGATGGAACCCTTTCGGGCGTTGCGCCACCGCGCTTTTCGGCAATTTTGGTTAGCCCAAACCATCTCCTTGACGGGCAGTTGGATGCAAGGGGTCGCCCAACGATGGCTCGTCCACGAACTCACCCGCCCTCACTCCGAAGCGATGTTGGGCATCACCAATGCCTTAACTGCCTTGCCCGTCCTTTTCCTTGCGCCCATCACAGGCACTCTCGCCGACCGTTTTGAGCGGCGCCGCATTTTGTTGGGCGTCCAGTTGGTCGCTACCGCCATCGCCCTGACCCTTTGGCTGCTGACGCTGACGGGTTGGGTTCGCTTGTGGCACATCCTTGCGTTGGCGTTGATGATGGGCTGCGTTCGCGCCTTTGATGTCCCGACCCGCCAATCTTTTTGGGCGGAGTTAGTCGGGCGGGCGGATTTGATGAGCGCCATCACCCTCAACTCCGCTGTCGTCAACCTCTCCCGCATCCTCGGTCCGTCTTTGGGTGGCGTCATCATTGAAACCATCGGCATCACCAACTGCTTCCTCTTCAACGCCCTCAGTTTCCTGCCACCCATCCTCGTCCTTTGGACGATGCCATCTTGGGGCGTGACGAATGCTCAACGAACTGACCTCTTAGCGAGCCTTCGGGAAGGCATCAGATATTTGCGTGGAAACTTCGTCGTCCTTCGCCTTTTGTTGCTCGTGGGGGCGTGGAGTTTGTTCGGGGGGCAGTTTGAAGTCTTGTTGCCCGTCTTGGCGGACAAAGTTTATGGCGTCGGGGCAAAAGGCTATGGCTTTCTGTTTGCGGCGTGGGGTGTCGGGGCGCTCTTTGGTGCGGTGTTCGCCGCCAGCATGGAGCAACGGCTGCGGCGCGGGCGATTGGTCGTGGTGGGAAGTTTTTGCGCCGCCCTCAGTTTAGCCAGCCTCAGTTTCGTCCGCCACTTTTCCCTCGCCATCCCTTTGATGGCATTGGTCGGTTTGGGCATGGTCACGCAAAATGCTACCTGCAACACCCTCGTCCAATCCTTAGTGCCCGACGACCTGCGCGGGCGGGTTATGGGCTTTTACTCACTGATGTTCATCGGCTTGATTCCTCTCGGCAGCCTGTTTTACGGGACGGTCGCTTCAATTTTGGGCGCCCCGATGGCACTGTTGACGGGCGCCGCTTGTTTCGCCCTCGTCGCACTGGCGCTGATCTCGCAGGGTATTCCTCGCTTGCCCTGAAAGACAAAGTTGTGCCAAAGTTGATGCCAGACGGATAACCCAAAGCGAGGCGATGCCCGATGGCAACGCCCCAAGAGCCACAACAGCCACAGCGATTTGTGGAGCGCCGCCAACCCGAAGGTTCGCCACCTTCGGAAGCCCCTTCGGAGTTGATTGTCTGGCAAGCCCGCCAGCGCTTTGCCCTCACCCTCGGCGCTATCTTGCTCGTCTTGCTCCTCGTCGGTGGGGGAATGGCACTGCTGTTGCTGCGGGAGTGGCGAACCCCGATCGCCCAAGCACCTTCCCTCCCTAAACCGTCAGGGCAATTCCTTCAAGCGCCACCATCGCCCTCAACGCAAGGGCAGTTCGCTCAAGCCCCACCAATGCCCTCTCCCCCTGCCAACCCTGCCGTCGCTCCGCCAATGCCAACGCCCTCCCCTCCGACCGTGACCGCCCAACCGTCCCAACCGTCAGCGCCTCAACCCGCCACACCGCCAACCGCTCAACCACAACAACCCTCACCGCCCCCCAAAGCCGTCTTGGACTACTTGGAGCAACTGCGTCGGATAGAGATGCGGCGGAAACAGGAGGCAAAAAACATTTGGCTTGCCGTCGCTGCTTTGGGTGAGTTGGTGAAAGCGATGCAGGGCATTGCCAGTAGCGGTGACATCTTGGACACCCCGTCCAATTACGACCCTCAAAAGACGCTCCAAACCTTCGCCACCTACCAGACCAACTTCGCCCAGTTGCGCCAGTGGCTTCATCGGTTGCAACCGCCTCCCGAATGCCTTGCGCTCCACCAAGCCTACGACCAAGCCTTGCAAGCCCACATCAACACCGTTGGCAAACTGCAAGAGCGGGTGCAGATGAAAGATTTGGCGGGGACGGCAATGATGGGACTGACCGCGCAGGGACAAATCAGCAGCGCCTTACAAGCCGCCGACGGCGAACTTGCCGCCGTCTGTGCCCGTTACGGCATCCAGAAGTTCTTCTCCATCGGCGACGAATGACTTGCCCATTTACTGTCAGGTCAAAGAAGCGATCAAAGCCAGCATCGAGCGAGGTGACCTGAAGCCAGGCGAGGTCCTGCCAGGGCGGTTGGAACTGTGCCGCATGTTAGGCACCAATCGTCCTGCCGTTGACCGCGCTATCACCGAACTGGTCAGAGAGGGTTGGCTCATCAGCATCAAGGGGAAGGGGACTTTCGTCGCAGATCGGACAGTAACTTCAACTGCCCCTGTTGCGACCTTTGCTGTCGTTTGGCTGCCTCCCAGAGTGCAGCCTATTTCCGACACCCCTATCACGAGCAGGGACAACATTTACTGGGGTCCACTCCATCGGGGCATCAGTTACGCCGCCAGCGAGTTAGGGGTGCGGTTGCTTTTCCGCCAGTGTCCTTCCGAAATTCTTCAAGAATTCGTGCGGGAGGCAAAGGCGGACGGACTGATCATTCTGGCACCCCATGTGGACGATGAGCAAGTGCTCCGCGATTTATGGCAGCGCCGTCTCCCCTTTGTGGCGACCTCTTCATCCTTTGAGGATGACCGCCTCCCTTGCGTGGACACCGATAATTTCGCTGGGGTTCAGCAAGTCTTGGAGCACTTGTGGAATTTGGGGCATCGGCAGATCGCCATCGTCAACTTGGCTCTGCAAAGCACCGACCTGTTAAGGCGGTGGGAAGCCTTTCAAAAGTGGATAGGGGAACGGGGACTTCCCTTTGACCCCCGCTGGGCGATGCTTTCCTCTTCCTATCGTTGGGGCGAAGGAGAGGCGTGGGTTGGGCGAATGGAGCGATGGCTTCAAGAGTGCCCTTGCCGACGGCGATCTTTGCAGCCGCTTATGAGATGGCGTTAGTCACGCTCAAAGCCCTCCAGCGTCAGGGGATTGCCGTGCCAGAGCAAGTCTCTTTAGTCAGTTTTGACGACCCGACCTCCGCAGCGTTCCTTGACCCTCCCTTGACCACCGTCCGCCAACCCTTAGAAGCCCTCGGACAGCGAGCCGTCCAGAAACTCTACGACGCTTTAAAGAAGGGGGTGATGCCCGAAGGGACGGAGTTGTTGCCGCCTGAACTGATTGTTCGGGATTCCACTGCCCCACCGAGGGCAGAAGGGACGAAGCCGTTAACCATCACCAAAAAAGGAGGTGCCTCGCCATGACGATGTTGAAGGGCGTTTGCCGGTTGGTCGTCGTCCACCAAACCCTTAAGGCAAAAAGGAGGGAGCATGCCATGAAGCGTCGTGCCTTCACCCTCATTGAATTGCTGGTGGTGATCGCGATAATCGCGATCCTGGCAGCAATTCTGTTCCCTGTGTTCAGTCAGGCTCGCGAGAAAGCCCGCCAAGCCCAGTGCCTTTCCAACATGCGCAACGCTGGCTTAGCCCTTTCCCAATACCTGCAAGACTATGACGAAGGCTTTCCATTTACTACCCCGTGCCCTGACGCAACAGGTCGGCAACCACCAGAGGCGTGGACCCTTCCCCAAGGGCAAATCCACCCTTATGTGCGCAATGCTCAGATTTGGCGTTGTCCTTCCGCAACGGCTGGCGATTTGCTGACTCGGCACCCTAACCCTGCATTGGGCAACAAAGGATACACGGGCAATAAAGATTGGACTTTCACTAATTGGCACTTTCCTCCTGACTTTAACGGGATTTTAATGTCGGTTGGCTACAATGAACCCCTCATTGTCAACCTGACCTGCTGGTGGAACCGCCCCACCATCAGACTTTCTCAGGTGCCAGAACCTGCTAACACCGCTGCTTTCGCTGATGCCCCCAGTTTCTCCGCATGTGGTGGGCGCCGGTCTATTTGGGCGAATGTCTGTTCTGCAGCATGCGATGTCCCCCGACGCAGTTCTCGCAACACTAGACATCTAGGCGGCAGCATCCTCACCTTCGCTGATGGGCATGCCAAATGGATGCCGTGGAGTAAATTGGCTCAGGATTGCGCCAAGATTTACCGCCCGCATGCCCCTCGTGGCGACGGGAAAATTTCCATCTTTGAAATCTTCGGTCCGGGAACAGCGGGCGACTAAATCCCATCGCTGAGGGGGAAGATTGCTATGGGTCGCTCAATGCCAACCTGGGTTACCATTCTCGCTCTTCTTGTGGTAGCCATTGCTATCGGTGTGTTTTATTTCATCGCATCACGCCCCGCCCCTCAAAGTGTCAGTGTGAAGAGTGAGGAGATGAAACGGAGAATGCAACCCCCTTCCCCACAGAATCGCCCATTGCCTCCCAAGTAGCCTCAACCCAATCGTAATGCTCCAGCGAGGTGAGCCATCGTCAGTTGGCTCACCTCGTCTGTTCACGCGATGTCCACCATGCAGTTGTTTGCGAATCTAAGTCGGTAAAACGAAGAAACAAAACCGAACGGGAAAAGAGGTGAGGAAGATGAAGACATTGGTGGCGAAAGTTTCGGTGGTGGCAGTGTTGGTAGGGCTGTCGCTTCTCTGGGCGACAAAACATCAAACAGGTCAGGAAAATGTCTTGACCTACACCACCCACTGGGTCGGCAACACTTTTGAAGGGGCGGGTCCCAATGGCTATGGACGATGGGTTCAAGACTACGTGGACGAAATTGAAGTCACGCCTGATGGGGCAGTTATCACTGCCTCAGCGTGGGATGAGGCGGGGCGTTGCACGGGCATCTACAAAGATGGCGATGTCAACAAGGACTTGCTGAAGCAATACAACGGTCAAGGTGGTCACAAGGCATGGGGTTGGGGCACTGCCAGCGAAGCCGTCGCCGTTGAAGGGAATTTCATCTTCATTGCCAACACGGTCAACGAACTGCTTCGCTTTCGCTGGAACCCCAACAACATCCACGAATACGCCTATATTGACCAGACAAGCCTCGGTGGCGACGAGAAGGATAATGCCATTGCGATGGCGGCTCGTGATGGGGTTTTAGTGCTCATCCGAAAAAGTGGAGAGGTGCAGGTGCGCAAAACCGCAGACTTGTCGCTGGTTCGCACCTTCCGCATTGACAACGCCCGTGATGTCGTCATCGCTCGTGACGGGGCGCTTTGGGTCATTGTTGGCAACCGCATTGAGCGCTACTCTCCCGACGGGATGAGGTTACAAGGCGCTATCACCGATGTGGGAAAGCCCAGCGCCGTCGCTCTCGGAAACGACAAAGGTCAGTTGATCGTTTGTGACGACGGGGCGAGACAGCAAGTGTTGTTTTACGACATCACTAACCCGCAAACGCCTAAGTTGGTGGGGGTCTTCGGCGAAAAAGGTGGATTGCGCTCGGGGATTCCGGGCGAAGTAAAGCCGCTAAAACTTTTTGCCTTGAGGGGAGCAGGCACTGATGCTCAGGGGAACATCTATGTTGCAATGGGCATGACTATGGGTGAAACGATCATCCGAAAGTTCACGCCTCAGGGCAAACTCGTCTGGGAGGTAATGAACCTCGCCTTCGTGGATTGTTTTGATGCCCTTGAAGTTGCGCCAGGTAAGTTTGAGATTTACGGACAGGCAGAAATCCTCGGTTTTGACCCAACAAAACCGCCAGGCAGAAATTGGTGGCTGAAAGCGATAACTCGCGACCATATTCGCTACCCTGATGACCCGCGTAACAAAGACCCTTGGGGTGGCGCACTCATTCGTGTGTTGCAGGGACGAAGGGTTCTCTTCACAACGCCGCAAATGGGCGGTGGCTTTCGCGTCTTCGTCTTTGAACCCGCACCAAGCCAAATCGCTCGCTATGTGGGTGAAATTACGCTGCCCAATGTTGAACTTTGGGCGCGCAATGTGGACAGCCGAGGCAATATTTGGCTCAGCGACGGGCGAAAAATCTATCGCTACCGATTCAAAGGCTTTGACGCCAAGGGCACTCCCATCTACGACCTGAACACTCCCGACACATGGCAAACGCCAGAGCCGTTCACCGAAATCATGCGGCTTAAATACATTCCCGAGACCGATACCCTTTACATCGGTGGCTACACTCAGGAAATCCAGCCGCCCTCTTGGGGGTTGATGGGTGGCGTCTTGGCTCGCTACGATAACTGGGTGAAAGGCAACCGTAAAGCGAGATATGCGATACTGATGCCGAGGGACGACGACAACCTGTTCCCGAAGGAGTTTGATGTCGCTGGCGATTACATTTTCGCCGTCATGGTCAAGCCGACGAAGGGTATCCCTGCGATGGTGCATGTTTTTCGCGCTGACACAGGTGAAAAGGTCGGCATCATGTTTCCCGGTCCAGAAGTTGGCGGCAACATTGGATGGATTGACATGGTTCACGGGATTCACGCCCTCAAAACTTCGGCGGGCGATTACCTTGTCATCGTGGAAGAAGACTGGCGGGGCAAAAATTTGGTCTACCGTTGGCGCTCTGCAAGACATTGACAAAATCGCCTTATTCAATCCCTCAGAGGGAACAAGGGCGTCAACGGGGCTGCCAACGCTTGCAAGCGTTGGTGTTCTTCTTCGTCCAACGGGCGATAGCCCTTGGCAATTTCCACCGCCATCTGGAACAATCGCTCGTCACCTGGCGGAACGGCAGCAGCGATGGGTTGGGAAAGGGAAAAGCGCAGCGCCAGTTCCGCATGGGAACGATCCGTCAGCGGCTCATACCAACATTTGGGCACTTGCCGCCCATTCGCCCAGTAAGTTTTCGCCATCGCTTTGATGGCGATGACGGCAGCGCCAACTTCCTGCGCCTTGGCGATAACCTTTGCCCCGAACCCGTTTTTCAGCAGGCAAGCGAAGTTAACAGGCACCATCACCGTGTCAAAGGGGAAGCGTTCCAGTGCCGCGAGGGCAGCCTCTTCCGAGTGGGCGGAGAAACCGAGGAAACGGACAAGCCCTTGCTCCCGCGCTTCAAGGAAGGCTTCCATCGCCCCGTCGGGCGTAAAGGCGCGCTCCACATCGTCCAGCGTCCGCAAGGCATGCAACTGGTAAAGGTCAAAGTGGTCTGTCTGCAAACGCTTGAGGGATTGGCGTAACTCTTCGGCAGCACCTTGCCGATCTCGCTTGCCCGTCTTGCATGCCAAAAACACCTTATCGCGCAAGCCTTTCAAGGCAGGACCGAGCCGCTCTTCGGCATCACCGTAAGTCGGGGCGACATCAAAGTAAGTCACGCCGTTGTCGTAAGCCCACCGCACCATCGCTTCGGCGTCCTTTTGCGGCAAGTTCATCACGACGATGCCGCCCATCGCAATGGCAGAAACTTCCACGCCCGTCTTGCCCAACTGCCGACGAGGGATTGCCCCTTCGGTTGCCCCCATCGCCATCGCACCTCCTATCGCCATTACAGCGGTTTTGAAAAATTGCCGTCGCCTCACTTGCATGCTCGTCGCTCCCCGCTTTCACCGTGCCAAAGTTTACGGCGCAAAAGAGAAGCGAGCAAGCGAGGCGCATCGCTATGGCAAGGCGTCCGAAGGAAGCGCCGCAACAAAGAGAGCAATCCCTGTCCCCTTGGGTGCAGGGATTGGCAATCGCATGGATGATTGGCACGCTCGTCTGGTTTTTCACCGACTTCAAAATTCAGCAGTGGTTGGTGATGATGCTCGCTGACTTGCTGCGTCGGTGACCGAGGCGTCTTACCTCAAAACGCCTTCATGACGGGTGATGCATTGTGGGTGTCCGTGAGCGCTCAAAGGGAACAAGCCGTTTCTTCCTTTTCGGCATGGGCAATCGGCGCAAACTCATCTATCAAGCGGGAAAGTTGATAGACGCTTTCACGGGAGAAGTTCTTCGGCGCTGGGAGGTCATCAGCGAGGCGATTGAGCCTGCCGAGTATTGTGTCCGCCCGCAGACTGCGAACGACCGTGAGGTCACTATTCTGGAAGACGAAGAAGGCGTTTGGCTGATGGAAGGCGAAGAGCGCACCCCGCTTTCGCTTTCACCGTTGCGATTGCCCCACTTTGAAGGTCACCCTTATGCCTGCGACTTACGCCTCCTGCACCACGAGGTCTTGATCAACATCGTGGATGGCAAGCCTTTACCCAACTTGTTCGTTTATCGTCGCCCTTGGCTTCGAGATGCAGCGATGATGGCGATGGTTTTGGAAAAGACGGGCAATGTGGGTTTGTTGGAAGGTTGGGTCATGAGGCTTTGCGACCCCTTTGACCGCAACAACAACGGTATCCCCGAACCTGACAATCTCGGTCAAGCCCTCTACCTTGTCTCCCTTTTCGCCGACGCTTCACACCCCCTCGTGGCGAAGGTGCTCGCTGCCGTCCCAGAGTTTCAGCGTGGAAGGCACATTTGTGGGCTCACGGATTTCGCCGAGCATCCTGTCTACCAGACGAAGTGGCTCAAGTATGGCTTGCAACGGTTGGGTTTGCCTGACCCCTTCGTCATCCCTGAAGTGCCCGACAGTTATTCAGCGCTCTTTTGGATGGCGTATCGCGATGCCCATGTTCTGTGCCCCAAGTTCAGTCCTGAGATGGCAGCCCGCTATCCCTATTTGGCGTGGGCAGAAACCCACTTTTATGGCGACGATCCGCCAATGCACTTAAAGGGCGACAATTACCCCCTCAGTTGGGAGGCACAGGCAAGTCAGGCGGATTACGAGGGGATGCGAATTTTGGGAGACGAATGGGTGACAAACCGCACCGCTGTCCCCCACGCTTGGCATGCTGCCGAGATGTTTCTTTACCTGCTGGAGCGGACAGCGTGAAGCGACGCAACGAGACATTTGCCTTGGGTGAAGGTCAATACCAATCACTCAGCGACGCCTGTCGGCTCTTTCACAGGAGCACGACGGGGACGCTTCAATCGCTGGACTTGCTGCTTGGCTGCCTCCGCTTGCTGCGCCTCCAAAATCAACCGCCCAACCACATCCCCCACAGGACGCATCGGGTCAACATACAAAATGCCGTGCTTGAAGATGAGCACCTGCTTGTTAGTGCCTTCCAGTTCCAAGGCAATCGTGTAAGTGTCAAAACCTCGCACGATGCCCCGCAACTGCATGCCTGTGAAAAAGTGGACGGCGACAGGGATGCGTTCTTTGCGCAGGAAGTTCAAGTAGCCCTCCTGCACCTTGACCTTCGTCTCCTTGTTGTTGCTCACCTCGCAAACCTCCTTCCCGTCTCTTTATCAGCCTTTCAAGCAACCCTCGCCGAACGCCCTTATTTTCAAAGCATTGAGGAAGGCGCGTTTATTCTGCCTTGCCTAAGCAACATCTGCCACAACCTGCCCATTCGTTGCCTGATGTATTCGTAATCGTTGCGAACGCAGCGCTGTCAAAAGTTGCTCGTCATCGCTTTCCGTCGGCGTCGGCGCCACCCACCGCTTGCGCATGTGCCATCACCCCGTTAACCATTGCGTCGCTTCATCTATTGCCGCCATCAACCGCAGTGTCTCCCCAATGAGTTTGACGAGACGCGCTATTTGTCGCTGGTCATCAAACCCCAACCTTCGCCCCTTTCGTTCCGCAAGCCATTTTTCAAGGACGCGATAAACACCGACCCGAAAGTCCCGCAAGTTCACGGCAACCATGACGCTCATAACTTTGCCTCCTTTGATGCCATCGCTTCTCAGAACAAAGACTTTTGGGCGATAAACTCTTCAATGCGGCGCTTCGCCAATGCCACATAGTCAGGGTTAATGTCGTAGCCAACAAAAACCCGACCCGTTTTTAAGGCGGCAATGGCGGTCGTCCCACTCCCGATAAACGGGTCTAAGACAACTTCGCCTTCAAAGGTGTAAAGTTGAATGAGGCGGTAGGGGAGTTCAACGGGAAAGGGAGCGGGGTGACCGATTTTAGTGGCTGGTTCAGCGGGGAATCGCCACACGCTTTTGGTGAATTCAAGAAATTCGTCACGGCTTATTGTTGGCTTACGACCGAAAGGGTTAGGGCGGGAGAAAGTTTGCTTGCAAAAGACGAGGATGTATTCGTGGGTGTCTCGCAGCGTCGGGTTTTGGGGCGAGCACCAACTGCCCCAAGCCGTTGATGGGCTGGCGCTGGATGCTTTGTCCCAGATAATTTCGCCTCGCATCAAAAAGCCTAATTCCAGCATGTCTTGAATGACGAAAGCGTGAAGGGGCAAATAGGGGCGGCGCCCCAGATTTGCCAAGTTGATGCAAGCCCGACCGCCTGGCACCAGCACCCGATAGACTTCTGCCATCACTCGTTTCAAGAAAGCCCGATATTCATCCAGCGTCAAGTCATCGTCATATTCCTTGCCCACATTATAGGGTGGCGAGGTGACCATCAAGTGGACGGAGCAATCGGGCAACTCTTCCATCTGCTCGGAACTCTTGCAGAAAATTTGGTTGACGCGCTCTGGTGGCAGGGGTGTCTCGTGGTAAACCACAGGCTCTTCTTTTGGCAGTCCCTCGTAAAGCCGACGGCTATAAAAAGGCGTGGAGTCATGAGCAATTCGGGCAGGGCTTCCAAAGGAACTCGTGCGTGAACCACGCCGCGCCATCTGTCGCACCCCCTTTCCTTAATCTGACTGCCAATATTGAAGCCATCGCATGTATGGGGCTAACCGAAGTTCCCTCGCTGCTAAGTCGGTAGGTCGTTGCCATTCTATCGGCAAGGCTTTGGTCAGTGGATGCTTAAGGAGTCCTTGCACTCCCACTGGAGAGATTTCCACACCGCGTGGGTTGGTGCCCCGTTTGGGTCGCCTCAAGTATCTCTCCTTGCCGAGGGCTTCAAAAACTTCCAATTGCGCCTGCAAAGGTATGCCGTAAAAGCCTCCTGTTCCGCCCCAACGAATGATGACCAATAGCATGTCGCACTTAGGCTCATAAGTTTCCGCAAATCTCGTGACCTGCTCCCAATCAACAGTCCAGATGATTTTCACGGCAGGCGCTTTTTGCGAACCAGCGGTAACGGTTTTGATGGACAAGGGATGACCTAAAACACGCACATCTATTTCGTGCTCGGTAATCGGGATGTCCAAATCCACACTCGCTTCCCCAAACTTGTAAATGAGCAGGGCGATGAGAATCTGCTCTCTCAGCGTTCCCACTTCCATCCCAACTCGCCCTGCCCTTGACACTTGTTGCTCAGCCAGAGCAAAAAGGAAAGGTAACTTACGGCGAATCTTTTCGCATAGTGCCTCATCACGGAACAGTTCATCCAAAGGTGTCACTGGATTGCTCACTCCCTTCGCTCCCTTTGAGCTTGATATACAGTGCGAATTAACTCTTCAGTGCTTGACGGTTTCGGCAAGCGTTCCAAGGCGGCGTCAATCATCTTCTGGGCTTCGGTGCGAGTGTAGCCTAATGACTGCAAGATTTCCAACGCTTCACTGACGACATCGGTGATGAGTGGGGTTGGCACTTCCTCTTCGGCGAGCAAAGCGAACTTTGCGACTTTGCCCTGCAAGGCTGCTATCAGTTCGCGAGCCCTTTGACGCCCGACACCGGGCAACTTCATCAAAGCCTTTTGATCGTTGTCCTCAATCGCCCGAGCCAAAGTCGCCATCGGCACGGCAAAGAGTTGCAACGCTCCCCGAACGCCCAACTTGGGCACGGAAAGCAACCGCTCAAAAAACTCCCGCTCCAATTCGTTGCGGAAACCCACCAACATCGGCGTGGCGCGCCCTGGCTCCATCTGAAGCAAGTAAAGTGTCACCAGTTCCACTTCGTCGCCCACCCTCAAACTTTCTGCCCATCGGGCGACGACGCTGGGCACGAGCACTTCGTAGCCGACCCCGTTGACATCCACGACGAGCCGTTGATTGTGTCGCTCCACCAACCGACCCTTGAGCCGTCCGATCATGGCGTTGCCATCACCTCGCTGGGCGACAAAAGGCAGTGACAAAGGGCGAACGCCAGCGCATCAATGGCATCTTGCCAAGGCGGCAATTCCGTCAACCGAAGCATCTGCCGCACCGCTGCCGTCAAGATAAGCCGTGACGCATTGCCGCTGCCCGTCAGCGTTCGCTTCACTTGCGTGTAGGGGTAACTGACGATGGGCACGCTCAAAGTGGCGGCGGCAGCCTTGATGACGCCGACACTCTGCGCCACGACCAACGCCGACCGCATGTTGAAGGGGCGGACATGGGGCTCTTCCACGACGACGCAACCCACTGGGTGCTCCCGCAAGAGCGCCGTCACCTCGTTAAAAAGCCACGCCAACCGCTGCGGGAGCGACAAACCGTTGGGTGGACGAAAGATGCCACAGTCTATGACCTGCCACGATCGTCCTGATGTGCCGAGGATGGCGTAACCGATTTGGCGCGTGCCAGGGTCAATGCCGACGATGATTTGCTCCGCCTTCATCTTCCGTTTCGCCCGCCTTTCATTGTGGCGCATCCGCCTTTCTTTGCCGATTTGCCGATTGCCTATCTGCCCGCTGCCTGTCTGCCCGCTGCCTATCTGCCCACCTGCCTGCCGTTCTGTGGCAAGGTTAGTGCGTCTGAGATTCGCTTGTCTCAAAGGAGTGAGTCGGCGTGGACGGATTGGCATGGTTTGCGACGACACCAGAAGGCGAACGGTTAGGAAAGTTGGCGGCGCAAATGGCGCGCTTGGAGTTAACGCCACTGCCTTGGTGGTTCGCCCCGTTAGAGCCCTTGCGTTGGCTGGACGCTTTGGTCAGCGATGCGCCCCACGCCAAATTCACGGCGATGATTTATGCTGCCATCGCTTTGTTGGTGGGCTTGACAATTTTTTGGCGATGCCGTCGCCTCTGGTGGCAACGCTTTTTTGCCGCTATGCTGGCAGCCGCCAACACTTTGCTGACGCTGACGGGGTTGCATGTGGCGATGATGTGGCTGCTCACGGTCATCCCGTATGGGACGCGCTGGTCCGTCCCTGCTGACGCTCCCTTCGTGTTGGCGAACTTTCACGCCCACTCCAACCTTTCGTCAGGCGGCGTTTTGTCGCCCGAACGCCTTGTCCTTTGGCATTGGCGAAAGGGCTATCGTGTCGTCGCCATCTCCGATAGCAACACCGTGAAAGGCAGTTTGAGGGCGGAAGCGTTCGTCCGACGCCGACGGTTGCCCCTCGTCGTCGTGACGGGCGAAGAGTTTCGGGGCAAGACGCACCTTTTGCTTTTGGGTCTCCGCCGCGATGTGACGCCATCGCAGGCGGATGTGCCTAAAGCCATCCGACTCGCCAAACGCCTTGGCAGCCTCGCCATCCCTGCCCACGCTTGGACGGGACGCCATTCGTATGCCGAACTGGTGGCTTGGGGCGTGGATGGATTTGAGGTTGCCAACAGCGGTGCCCTCGCCGACGCCCTTTTGCGGCAGTTGTGTCGGCGACATCGTTTGACCGTTGTGGGCAACTTGGATTTTCGGGCGGGCAACATGCTGAAGGTGGCGACGGTGTTGCCTGCGGAAGCGACGACGCCAGCGAAAGTGTTGGATGCCTTGCGCAAGGGGCATTGCGCCGCCCTCTATGATGCCCGCCACTCGGAAGTGGGCTACCATTGGCTGCGGGCGCGCCTTTCAGTCGCTGCCGAACTTTGGGCGACGGGGCAGGTGGTGACCCTGCTCGGTTTTGGGCTTTGGGGCTTGGGCGGTTGGTATTTCCGACGACGATGGCGGAAGGGGCGACGGGCAAGCGAATCGCTCCCTCAAAGCCGATGGCTTGTGACAGCGGTAGCGCAAATTGCCGTTGCGTTGTCCGTCGGCACTTTGGGAGTTTGGGCGATGGCAGCGGATTTCAAGGGAAGTTGGTTTCCGCCGATAGAAAGCGTCGTCCTCGCATGGGCGCTCGCTTGCCCCTTCAACTGGTGGCTGTGGGCAAAGAACCTCTAATGGCTTCCAATGGTCACAACTGAAAGCGGGCGAAAAGCGGTTGAAGGCGCTCGTAAGTTTGCTGGAGTAGTTCGGGGAGAACTTTCGTTTCGGCGATGACGGGCATGAAGTTGGTGTCGCCGTGCCAGCGGGGGACGATGTGGATGTGCAAGTGCTCGTCAATGCCCGCTCCCGCACAGCGCCCCAAATTCAACCCGATGTTGAAGCCTTGCGGTTGGAAGGCTTCCCTCAAAACTTGTTCGGCGATTTGCGTGACCTTCATCAACTCCGCCAGTTCCTCATCCCTTAACTCCGTCAAACTGGGCACATGGCGGTAGGGCACGACCATCAAGTGCCCGTTGTTGTAAGGGAAAGCGTTCAAGATGACGAAAGTGCGGGGGAAGCGGGCGACGATGTAATTTTCTCGGTCGCGCCCTTCGCGGGGCTTCTCGCAAAAGATGCAACCCTTTTGCTCGTTCGCCGTCGTCACATACGCCAACCTCCATGGCGCCCAAAGGATTTGTCGTCCCATCGCCGTCACCTGCGTTCACATGCCCATGATGTGGTAACCGCAGTCCAAGTAGACGATTTCGCCCGTGACGGCGGAAGCGTAATCGCTGAGCAAAACGACCGCAAGTTTGCCGACTTCCTCTTGCGTCGTGCTGCGGCGTAGCGGCGCTCGCTCCCTCATGATGTCCAGCATTTTCGTGAAGCCGGGGATGCCCCGTGCCGCCAGCGTCTTGATGGGACCTGGCGAAAGGGCGTTGACGCGGATGTTGCGTTCGCCCAACTCTGCCGCCAAATAGCGGACACAGGCTTCCAACGCTGCTTTGCAAACGCCCATCACATTGTAGCCTGGCACCGCCCGCTCACTGCCCAAGTAAGTCAGCGTCAAAACGCTCCCGCCATCGGTCATAAGCGGGACGGCGTGGCGGGTGACGGCGATGAAGGAGTAAACGCTGATGTCGTGGGCAAGCAAAAAATCGGCGCGGCTCGTCTCAAGGAATTTGCCTTCCAACGCCGTTCGGGGGGCGAAAGCGATGCTGTGGACGACGAAATCCAACTTGCCCCACTCTTGGGCGATGGTGTCGTAGACGCGCTCAATTTGTTCGTCCTCACTGACATCACACCGCAACACCAACGGTTCGTTCAGGGTGCGGGCAAGTTGGCGGACAGTCTCCTCAAACCGCTCGTTTTGGTAAGTGATGGCGAGTTGGGCGCCGTGTTCGTGAGCCGCCTTGGCGATCGCCCAAGCGATGCTGTATTCGTTCGCCACGCCGAACACAATCCCTCGCTTCCCTTGCAACATTTCCCTCACCCCAAGTCAAACGGTGATGGTCTCTGCGTCAAGAAACTCCACGAAGATGTTGACATCATGCCCTAAAGCGTCTATCCGTCGCCGCATCCGCTTGTTGCGCTCCTCAAAATCGGCAGGCTCCTTGCGGAGTTTGACGACGATGGCAAGGTCTTCGTCTTCATAAGGACCTGCCAACTCCACGCCCTCAAGGTAGTCGCCCATCTCCTCCCGCACAATTTGCACGACCATCCGTTGAAGGTCTTCTCGCTCCATTTAACTCACCCCCAAGATTTGGAAAGCCTCGTCGGCAAATCGGACGAATAGCGCTAACGCATGGCGCACATTTCGCAAGCGGATTAAGCGAACCAAGTCATAATCTGCGGTGCGCCGAAGTTGGCGCAACTCGCTCAGGGCGTCCAACGCCTCTTGGCTCATTCGCCCTGTCAGGACGAAGTGGCGTTGCAACTCTTGAAGCACTTGCCGATGAACATTGGCTCGCCATTGGTCAGGCGACATCCCTGCCTCCATCAACAAACGCCGTCCTAAGTGATGCCCAGCATAATACAGCCGCCCTATTAGCATCCTGTAAATCCACACATTGGTCACGCCCATGCGCAGAAAGAATTGGACAAACGCCAAAGTTTCCCGCGCAAATTCAACCTCTGGCACGGCTCCTTCACCACTTCCCTCAAATCGGCACGCCCATCAGGCGCAGGAGTGTTTTGCCCTCTTCCGTCGCCATCTGGGGCGTCCAAGGCGGGTCAAAGGTCAACTCGTATTCCACTTCCTTGACGCCCTCCAGCGAACCGACCCGCAAGCGGATGCACTCCACCAAGTCTTCGCCCAGCGGGCAGAAAGGCGAAGTCAAGGTGAAGGTGACTTTGACCTTGCCCGTCGCCTCGTCAATGTCCACGCCGTAAATCAAGCCCAAGTCCACGATGTTGATGCCAATTTCGGGGTCATAGCATTCCTTGAGCGCCTCTATCACTTGCTCCTTCGTCGGCATCTTCCTCGCCTCCTTTTCGGCGGCAACAATGTTGGCACGCCACCTTTAGAGGCGCATCGGGAAACCGCTGCCGAACCGAAAACTTTGGGCGTCAGGGTGGTGCAACCTTTTGGGGGCGTGTCTTGTAAATCCCGTCGGGGGCGAAAGGGATGGATGACGCCGAACTAGTGCGGCGCTGTTTAGATGGCGATTTGACGGCGTTTGACGAATTGGTGCGGCGCTACCGTGACCGCATTTACGGGTTGGCACTGCACTTGTTGGGCGATGCCGATTGGGCGGAAGATTTGGCGCAGGATGCTTTCCTGCGCGCTTTCACCCGCCTGTCGCTCTTTGACCCAAAGCGCGGCTCTTTTTCGGCTTGGCTGATGACCATCACGACACGCCTTTGCTTGAATGCTTTGGAACGGCGCAACGCCATCACCTTCGTCCCGTTGGAGCAGGACGAAACGGATGACGAAAGCGATTTGCCATCGGCTTTGACGCTGCCCGATCCCGAAAGCGAGTGGTGGGCGAAGGAACGGAAGCGTCAAGTGCGACAAGCACTTGCCCAATTGCCGCCCTATCAGCGGGCTGCGTTGCTCTTGCGCTACGGCGAAGGGCTAAGTGTCGCGGAAATCGCTGACGCTTTGGGCGTGCCGACGGGGACGGTGAAAGCGTGGCTCTTTCGCGGTCGGGAAGCCTTACGGCGCTACTTCAAAAAGGTGGGATGGCTATGAGTGCGGAATGCCGTCGCTGGCGACGAACCTTGCACGAATGGCTGGATGGCGACGCCGATGAAGAGACAGCGTTGTTGGCGCAAGCGCATTGGCGAACTTGCCCCGATTGTCAACGAGTCGTTGCTGAATGGCAGAGCATCGCTGAATGGTTGGCGGATGCGTTGCCGTCCCAAGTTTCGCCGCAATGGGAACGCCGTTGGCGTCAACGCCGACAAACCCTCGCCTCGCCCACCCTCCCTTGGCAGGGCTTGGCAGTTTCGTGGCTGTTGACGGTCGTCGGCTGTGTGGGAGTGGTCAAGTTGGTGGATTGGTCGCTGACTTCCTTCGCCCACCGCTTAACCGTTTGGCTCACCAGCGCCGTCAGTTTCCCGATGGTGCCTGCTGAATGGGTTCGCCAAGTTTGGGATTGGCTTTTGCGCTCGGTGTGAAAGGGGGCAAAAACGATGCGCCTTCGTTGGCTTAGCATCACCGTTGCATTTGTCACGCCCGTCGCCGCCCAGCAGACGAAAGCCGTAGAACAAATGGCGCAGTCGGTCGGCATCATCGGTCTCTTCTTTCTCGCTGTCCTCAGTTACCTCGCCATCGCAGGATGGGTCGCCCTCATCACGGCTTTGGCGCCCGACTGGATGCGACGGAAATTGCAAGTCGTTCGGCAACGACATCTGACCGCCTTCTTCATCGGCATCGTCGTCACCTTAGCGCTGGTCATCGCCGCCACTTTGCTCGGTCAAGTGGGCAAGACGGTTCAACCTGCGGGGCTTCTCGCCGTCCTTTGCTTGCTGGCGTTGTTGACGCTTTGGCTCGTCGGTTGGGTCGCTGTCGCCCATTTCATCGGGGAGCGGTTGTTCGCCGTCGGGGCAAACCCATCGGCGACGACGGCGGAACTGAACCCGCTGATCATGGCGATGACAGGGGCTTTGGCGTTGCATTTGACGGCGTTTTTGCCCGTCGTCGGATGGGCGGTCGCCCTTTACTTTGCCTTTGTTGCCGTCGGGCTTTGGTTCCTGCGGTGACAAACCCAAAAGCGGAGGTGACGCGCCATGCGTTGGTCGGTCGTTTTGTTCGCTGCCGTCTTAGGGTTTGCCGCTGGTTTCGTCGCGGCGAAGCAAGAGCAAACTGCCAAGCCCAAGACGCCGATGGACGAGTTCTTGGAGAAAGTCCTCGCCGAGATAGACGCCAGCGGTCAGCAAGTCGTGATGGAAGTCTGGATGGGGTTGCAAGTGCTCAAGGAAGCCGTGAAAGCGGCGCCCGTCCCGCCTGCGCCAATGCCTGAGTTGGAAGCGAAAATGCGGTCGGCGACGGAACGCATCGGCACTGCCACTGCTGTCACGCTGGCACAAGCGTTCCTTGCGGCGTTTGAGAAAAGCACGGTGGAAGCGCCTGCCCTTGACAGTTTCGTCCTTGACCGCCTCACCCAGTTTTTCAAGGTGGACGCCAAATGGCTCCTTGAGCGGCGGCAAAAGGGATGGACATGGACGAGTTTGACCGTCGGGTTGGGCATCGCCAAAGCGGTGGGCAAATCCGCCGACGAAGTGTTTGCCCGTTACGAGAAGGCGAAATCGTGGGCGAAGGTCGCCGTAGAGTTGGGGCTGAAACCCGACACCTTCGGCAACACCTTGCAGGGGCTCTTTCAACCTTGACGGGTTTCGTTTGCCTGAACCGATGGCGCCGAAAGTCCCTGCATCTTTTGGCGCGCCGCTTCTAACGCTGTTGCCATGACTTCCTTCAAAGGGACGCCGCAGCGCAAGGCGAGTTGACGGCAGTCGTCATATTCGGGGGCAAGGTTGACAATTTCGTCGCCGAACTTCGCCACCTTCACTCGCACGATGCCGTAGGGCGTGGCGACTTCCCAAATTTCGCGGGGCAAACAAAGGCGTTCCACTTCTCGCACCCGAACGCCCAGCGTCGTCGTTTCCCGCAAAAGCAGCGGCAAAAGGGACGGCAACTTTTCTGGGTCGCACAGCGCGGAAAGGACGATGGCGGGTCGGCTCTTTTTCATCTGGGCGGGCGTCATCCAAACATCGCGGGCGCCCGCTTCCAACAGTCGCTCCATCACATAACCCGCCACCTCGCCCGTCATGTCGTCCAAGTTCGTCTCCACGACGAGAAGCCGTTCGCGCTGCAGCGGTAAGTTGTCGGGCAGTTCGCCGACAATTACCCGCAGGACATTTGGGAAGGGCAAATCGCGCTTGCCCGCACCATAGCCGATGCGTTGGGGCGTGAAGGGTGGGGGCAACCCGAAACTTTTCGCCAACCCTTTCAGCAAGGCTGCTCCCGTCGGCGTGACGAGTTCGGCGTCTATGTCCAGCGGGTAAGTCGGCACACCTTTGAGCAGTTCCAATGTCGCAGGGGCAGGGATGGGCAATTCGCCATGTGCCATCTTCACCCGCCCACGCGTAAAAGGCACCGCCGATGCGTAAACCGCCTTCACACCCAAAAGATGCAACGCATAGACGCTCCCTACGATGTCCACGATGCTGTCAACGGCACCGACTTCGTGGAAATGCACTTCGTCGGGGCTGACGCCGTGCACCTTTGCTTCCGCTTCCGCCAAGAGACGGAAAATGGAAAGGCTTGTTGCCTTGACAGGTTCGGGCAAACGGGAAGTGTTGACGATTTGCTGGATGTCGGAAAGGTGGCGTTCGTGATGGTGATGCTTGTCGGCGACGATGGTGACGGAAGTGGCGGCGATGGCGCCTTTGCGGACGCGCTCCACCCGCAAATCCCAATGGCTCAAGGGCATCGTCCGCAAGCCCGATAGCAGTTCGTCAAGGGGCGCGCCCGCATCTAAAAGGGCGCCCAACATCATGTCGCCGCTGATGCCCGCAAAGCAATCAAGAAAAATGCAGCCCATGCTTTCGCTCCGCCCACCAGAGGATGAACTTGACGATGACCTTGGCGTCCTCAAAAGGCATGCCCTTGCTCAGCCCATCCAAAGCGTCCGCCATCTCCCGCAAGGTCGGCAAGCGTTGGCACGCCAAGATGGTGAAATCAATGAGCGTTCGCGCTGCCTCGTCGCCGACTTTGTGGCGGATGCGTTCGTAAATCTCCTCGCCCATCTGCTTCAACCGCTCTAACTCTTCGGGTGGGATAGTTGGCTTAGGTGGCGGCGGTCGCATAGCCTTCCCCCCTTCAGCGCACGAAGGGCAACAATCTCGCCAGCAATTCCCAAACTTTCGGGTTGGTCAGCAAGATGACCAGCAACAAGACAGCGAAGTAAAAGTTCATCCGCCATTCCAACCGCACAATCATTTCCCGCAGTTGAGCGACATCTTCCTTGTCAGCCTTTCGCTCCAACGCTTCCCAAAGGCGCGCCACATCTTCCTTGTCGGCTTTCCGCTGCAACTCCGCCCGCAAAGCAGCGACATCTTCTTTGTCTGCCTTCCGTTCCAGCACTTCCCAAAGGCGGGCGACATCTTCTTTGTCGGCTTTCCGTTGCAACTCCGCCCGCAAAGCGGCGACATCTTCTTTGTCGGCTTTCCGCTGCAACTCCGCCCGCAAAGCAGCGACATCTTCTTTGTCGGCTTTGCGTTTGAGTTCCTCTTCAATGCGGGTGACGGTCTCTTGAAGGGCACGACGGTTGATTTCAGCCTCCAAGCGGGCGACATCTTCTTTGTCGGCTTTCCGTTTGAGTTCCTCTTCAATGCGGGTGACGGTCTCTTGAAGGGCACGACGGTTGATTTCAGCCTCCAAGCGGGCGACATCTTCTTTGTCGGCTTTCCGTTTGAGTTCCTCTTCAATGCGGGTGACGGTCTCTTGAAGGGCACGACGGTTGATTTCAGCCTCCAAGCGGGCGACATCTTCTTTGTCGGCTTTGCGTTGCAACTCCGCTCGTAAAGCGGCGACATCTTCTTTGTCCGCCTTCCGTTCCAGCACTTCCCAAAGGCGGGCGAAGTCTTCCTTGTCCGCCTTGTGCACCAGTTCCGACATCAGGCGATGTTCCAGTTGCACCAAGTCGTCCTTCGTGGCGAGGCGGGCAAGGTTTTGCTGGAAAAAGTCCATCAACCGCCTGGCGTCCTCGTCACCGAACTGTCGCCGCAAAATCTCGTAGACATCCGTGAAGGCGATCAACATGGCTTTCTTCCCTCGCCCCAAAACTTTGCGGCGCTTCGTCGCCAATGTCAACGGGATATTTTGCCTGCCGTCCTTAGTGACTGCCGCACAATTGCAGATGGTGCAAGGCAGGCGTTTCTGAAACGACTTGGCGAAAGCGTTGACGATGCCGTCCGATGAAAGGTGGTGGTCAGCGTTGGAGAGCACCCATCGCCCTTGGGCGCGTTGGTGGTGGTTGGGCAACGCCGTGGACAAACCGACCATCACTCGTTTGCTCGCCCAATATTGCGAGGCAGGTTTCGGCGGCGTGGAGATTTGCCCCATCTACGGCGTCAAGGGCTACGAAGACCGCTTCATCCCTTTCCTGTCACCCGAATGGCTGGACTTGCTCGCTCACACCATCCGAACGGCACGCAAACTGGGCATGGAAGTGGACTTAACGACGGGAACGGGTTGGCCGTTTGGCGGTCCTTGGGTGACGCCTGAGTGGGCATCCAAACGGTTGGAGTTAACTGAACGGCAATTGAGAGCCGGCGAACGATTGACCGTCTTGCCCGATGGCAAACTCGTTGGTATCGTCGCCGTCAATGAACGAGGCGAGCGGCATGTTTTGAGTTGGCGGGTGAAAGAGGGCAAACTGGACTGGACGCCGCCGTCGGGTGTTTGGCGCCTCTTCATCGCTGTCCAAAAAAGCGCCGTGCAAAAAGTCAAGCGGGCAGCGCCCGGCGGCGAAGGTTGGGTCGTTGACCCCTACTCTGTCAACGCCCTTCGCCACTACTTGGCTCGCTTTGACGAAGCCTTCGCTACCCATCGCAGCCCGATGCCCCGCGCCTTTTTCCACGACTCCTTTGAATACTTCGGCGCCACTTGGACAGACGAGTTGCCCGATGCTTTCCTGCGGGAGCACGGTTACGATTTGCGAGATTACCTGCCCGAACTTTTCGGGCACGGCGACGCCGAGTTGGTCGCCCGCATCCGCCACGATTACCGCCAAACCGTCAGCAACCTCCATCGCGCTTACATTCGTCACTGGACGGCATGGTGTCACCGCTACGGCAGTTTTTCTCGCAACCAAGCGCACGGCGCTCCCGCCAATTTGCTGGACCTTTACGCCGACGCCGACATCCCTGAGACAGAAACTTTCGGTGAAGTGGACGAACGGCATGTGCCGATGTTCAAACTGGCGTCTTCAGCGGCGCATTTGAAAGGCAGTCGGCTCGCCTCAGCAGAAGCCTTCACTTGGCTTGGCGAGCATTTTCAAGTGACTTTGGCGCAACTAAAACCTGCCGCCGATTGGCTTTTCGTCGCAGGCATCAACCACTTGATTTATCACGGCATCGCCTACTCGCCACCCGATGCGCCCTTTCCCGGTTGGCTGTTTTATGCGTCCGTAGACTTTGCGCCGTCGGCAGGTTTGTGGCGCGACTTGCCTGCCTTCAACGCCTATGTCACTCGCATTCAAAAAGCCTTGCAATCGGGCGAACCCGACAACGAGTTGCTCTTTTACTTGCCTTGGCACGATTTTTGGCAGGAAGCAGGCGAGGCGCCCTTGCGTCAGTTCACCGTCCACGATCAGCCTCGTTGGTTCTGGTCGCATCCCGCTTACCAACTTGCCCTGCGTCTTTGGCGACGCGGCTACTGTTTTGACTTCGTTTCGGACGAATGGCTGATGCGGGCGCGTTGCGAGCAAGGGCGCATCACCTTCCGTCACAACCGCCACTCTTATCGCGCCCTCTTCATCCCGCCTTGCCGCTTCTTTCAGCCCCAAACATTGGAGCGCTTGCGGATGCTGGTCTGGTCGGGAGCGACGGTCTTGGTGGTCGGGAAGTTGCCCGAAGATGTGCCAGGGTTGGGACGGCTCAGGGAACGGCGCAAAACTTTGACCGACTTACTGGCGCAAATTTCGTTCGT
>Ga0209670_100156_pt1 | contig 44304 bp, 41 predicted proteins | sample PerSpoBPS_BMetaG_FD_184741 | JGI IMG/M metagenome (GOLD analysis project Ga0209670, IMG submission 184741) | Thermal spring microbial communities from Yellowstone National Park, Wyoming, USA - Perpetual Spouter B (PS_B) MetaG (SPAdes) (version 3) | ecosystem: Environmental > Aquatic > Thermal...
AGGTAAAAGAAAACCTAGGGTGTGGGGTTTCCCCACAGCGATGAACCTGAGGAATCGATTAAGGCGGAACTGTGGGTAGGGGTCACCCAAAGCGGGTGGAGCCCAGTGAAACGGATCCGGTGAGAAGAAATCCTGATAGCGATGAAGTCAAGGACAGAGGGCTTGGGATCTAAATATGTAGAGGATGCCATGGTTGTTTTCAAATCATATATCAAATCATATATCACAAGAATTGGTGAGGACCCACTGGAGGGTAAGCTAAGCTTGGAGGAGATAGAAAGACTAAGTCTCATAGAAAGGACATAGCTACAGGGAGATTTAGAAGAGCGGCACCTTTCAATATAGAGCTTGCCAGAAGAGTTGCCAAGATCAATTCAGCCACACTGATAGCTATATCAAAGGTAGATGCTCTATTTAGAGATGTAAAATGGGTTAAGGAGTGGAGTAAGCTTCCACTGAAGGCAAGGAGGTTCGTCGAATATGTAGAGATCAGTTAAAAATTCCAGTAACTATGATAAGCATCGGAGAAGATCTCGAATATATAGTAGATCTTAGAAAGGAGAAGGGGTTCGAACCTAACTAGTATTTATCATAGTTAAAAGGCTTGTGAGAACGCCTAGAATTTTTCGATCCTAATAATATTATGAGATCCGAAATCCCTATTATTAAAATATCAAAGCCAAAACTAAGCTTGGAACAGGTTTGTGAAGGTGTAATGTGCTGCTCTTGCAGCACAAAAACCTGCTCTTTAAGGCGGAAAGGAAGCTAGAGATCTCAGTATGAGACTTCTATGATCTACTTTAAATTCGAGTAGTTTGAGATATATTTAGGTAAATCATTAAGGTGCCCCACGGTTTTACTATACATTTCTGCAAGAAGCCCACATTATTAGTATTTTTAATTTTATATATTTTATTAATGATATAGCTGATATATATAAATTCTTTAAAAATTAGCATATATATAACCCTTTGAGTGTATAGTGATTGAGAGTCTATGAGGGCTTATGAGGTCAAGGTGATACATAAGAGTGATTGGACCTACAAGCTATTTGGTTCAGGAGTAGATCTACACACGATTCATGCGGAGGTCTCAAGCCGTGGCATTGATGAATGTGTTGTGATAGATCTTCTTAAGATCCGTAGAAGCGATGCTAATGCTTTTTCGAAGACCTTCCAGGCTATTAAGAGTAATTGGAGAGTGATCTCCTGTCAGCTTGTTGCCGGCACTGGGGGAGAGATGCTTGTTCTAGTGGTCTCGAAATGCCAGGAGTCTGTTAGATTTATTCTTAACTCCCATAAGATCCCAGTAATTAGGAGTATGGTGAGAAACGGGGTTGAGATCTATACAGTTCTGGCACAGGACAAGCATCACATAGGCTATGCTGCCAAAGAAATCCAAAGTATCTCGGAGATAATAGATATAAGACAGATAGCTTTAGGGGAAGCGCTGCTCTACACACCTACTGAGAAGATCAATGTTCCCAAGCTGACAAAAAGAGAGAAAGAGATCCTGGGAACAGCGCTCAGGGAAGGCTTCTTTGAGCATCCAAAGAGGATCAAGATCGAGAATATAGCTAGGATTCATGGTGTTTCAAAAGCCTATGTAAGCGTTACAATAAGAAAGGCTGTGAGAAAAGCCCTTGAGTGGCTTGTAGAGACAGGTTTTTAAACTATGTACCGCTCCAGGTATCTATATGGTGCGGTATAAGAAGATCCAGGTCAGATCTGCTAGCAGACTAGGCTTTCAGTTATATGGGATGCCTGAGATTTGTTGTCCTCTATGTAAACCCATATTCTTTAAAAAGACGCTCTAGCTTGGGGGGCTTATATCTTATCCTTTTGCCGAGCTCAGCGCTCTCCTTCATCTTATCCATTATATCATGGACGAGTATAGCATCATATACTGTTTGAACAGATGTTGCCCCTTCGACGAGAACCTCGTCTATGAAATGTCTTGCCAGGGCCACAAAGGATTCTCTATAGTCTACTGCCATGCCCATCATGAATGATGACTCCCTAGAATAGATCACATCCTCGAAGGATGATATTGTAATCACACCCTTTGTCCCTACTATCTTATCGAGCCACATCCATGATGTAGCCGATATATCGTCTGCGGCCCAGTTAGCTACTATATTGGCGATAGCCCCATTCCTATATTTCAGGGTTGCCACGAATACCTCGTCAGAGGGAATCTCCCTATACGTTATCCTGCTCCACATAGCCTGGATTTCTATTGGGATTCCAAGTAAATAATTAGATACATAGATAGAATGGTATGCTTGCGTGAATAGGGCCCCATGATATCTTCTAGCAACCCCCTCCTCCATCCTTTGCGTAACTATGAATAGAGCATATGCTGGCTCCCCTATCTCTTTGCTCTCTATAAGGGCTTTTGCCCTCTGAACCTTCGGCCTAAATATATAGTTATGGACTGGCATCAAGATGACCCTCTTTTCCATAGAAACCTTTGCCATGTGAACCACCTCTCTCATCTCAAGCGATAGGGGCTTCTCAACTAAAACGTGTTTACCTCCTTCCATTGCCCTTAATGCTTGGGGATAGTGATGCTCGTCAGAGCTGCATATTATAACTGCCTTCACCTCTGGATCCTCTACTAGCTCATTAAAAGACGAATAGTACTTCGCGCCCCACTCTCTGGCCGCTTCAATAGCCCTTTTAACGCTATGGCTATAGACCCCTACCAGCCTACCATATTTTGTGCTCTTAACACCCCTATAGTGGTTCTTAGAGACCTCTCCGAGCCCTGATATTGCTACACCTATCATCTACCAACAACCTCCTATAACCCTAACCACTTTTTTCTTTGCATTCTCTAGAGCTTCCTTAGGGCTTTTATGACCTCTGAGAGTTGCATTGAGCTCGGGCCAGACTATCTCGGTAAATCTCCTCCAGTTCTTGATCCTAACAGGGAGGTAGCTTTCATCAATGGTTCTCCTATAGATCTCCAGTCTCTTGATCTGGAACATATCACCCCTATCTCTAGCCCTTCTAACTAGGAGATCCCATGACGATCTCCTAGAAGGCAGGAAGCCTTCAGCCTCAGCTTCAGCTACTTGGTTTTCGATAGAAACTAGGAATCTTATTAGCCCGGCAGCTAGTTCAGGGTTTTTTGAACCCTTGAAAATGCTAAAGCCATGGGAACCTCCATATACATATCTGCCGCTTTTCCCAACAGGATAGAGATCTAGATCGAAAAGCCCGGAGATCTTAGATCTTTTCGGGTCATTGTGAAGACCATCCCAGCCAGGCCACTCAAAAATCATTGCAACTCTACCTGTGGAAAATACTTCTGAAACATGGTTATAGAACATTTCAGGCGTCTCCGGAGGAGTCACTCTATGTCTCCTATAGAGATCCACTATATAGCTAAGGGCATCCACACCCTCAGAACTCGCAAAGAGACATTCTCCGTTCTCCTCGTCAGCTATTCTGCCTCCAAACGAGTGGAGGATCTCCATAAACGAGCCTACTAAGGCATGCCCATACCCAACCATGGCGAAGCCATAGATTCTCGGCGGATTATTAACTCTCTTAGCCATTTCAACAAGCTCGTCCCAGGTTTTCGGGGGCGCTTGTACAAGATCCTTTCTATAGTGGAGGGATCTCACATCTATGAACCTTGGCATCAACAGAATTTTGCCATCAACTTCACATGATTTCTTTAGGGGGTCTAGGAGGTCTTGATAGAGATCTCCTAGATAAGGGCTCAGATCTTCGTAGAGATGGCTATAAGATCTTAGGAAGCTTGTGTGAGAAGAGATTACATCTATGTCCTCTTTACCATTAAGTGTATCCTTAATTCTATTCAGCTCTGGATGTGGGTATAGCCCTAGAATGTTAACCTTGACTCGATATTCTCTCTCGAAGGCAGGGATCGCTATCCTATAGAGAGTCTGGTAAGGCTCAAAGCCAGGGCCTCCTATCAAGACAGCATTGATCTTTTTCAAGGATTTCACTCTTTAACCTTATACTCCTCTATAACTTTTTCTGAGGGCTTTATGCCGAGACCAGGACCTGCAGGAGGGAGGAACTCCCCGTTTTCATATTTTATAGCATCTCCTGCAAGACCTTCTCTAAGTTTGTTTGGTCTTAAATGATACTCCACCATTGGTGAGCCCATGGCAAGGGCTACGTGGAGACTTGCAACGAAGCCCACACCGCCGGCTGAGTAGTGGGGTATTAGCGGAAGTCCATAGGCTCTTGCCATTACCCCTATTCTATGTATCTCCGTGATCCCTCCGTTCCAAGCAGCGTCGGCTTGCACTATGTCAACGGCTCTCTTTGAGATGAGCTCCCTAAATTCATAGAGCGTATATGCCGTCTCAAAGCCCGCTATCGGGATCTCGAGAGTCCTTGCTAACTCTGCGCTAAGATCTGGAAAATCGGTCATTATGGGTTCTTCAAAGAAGATTACTCCTAACTTCTTGAACTCCCTGCCAGCTTTAAGGGCTTCGTTAAAGCTGTAGACGTTATTTGCATCGACAGCTATCTCTAGAGAGTCTCCGAACTCCTCCCTTATAGCCCTAAGTCTCCTTAGATCCTCAGCTAGCTCGACACCCCCGACCTTGATCTTTACTGTCTTAAAGCCTTGTTTCACATAGTTTTTTACTTCTTCAACAAGCTCCCTGATATCTTTACCCTCTCTATAATATCCCCCAGTTATATACCCCTTGATCCTCTTAGCTCTTCCGCCTAAGAGCCTATAGATCGGGGCTCCCAGCTCCTTTCCAAGGAGATCCCAGAGGGCTATGTCAATGCCACTCATAGCGGAGATCATAATTCCCCTTCTACCAAGCCTGAATGTCGCCTTATACATCCTATCCCATAGATCTGCTATCCCGTCCACCTCATGCCCTCTGAGCATGGGGACCAAAACCTTTTTAACAGCTGCATATACAGCGTAGAGACCTCCATATGATACCGATTCGCCATATCCTATGAGCCCGCTATCTGTTTCAACAATCACTAGAAGAACCTCCATAGGATGTTCAGCACCACCTTTAACCGCTAGCGCGTCTCTCTCATATATCTCGTCCGAGAGCCTAAGCATTACTGCATCGACATTCCTAATTCTCAAGTAACTCACCATGCTAGATGATCAGGTTAGAGATAAATAAAGCCTTTCCTTAACATGTTAACGTTGATAGATAAGCCCTATAGAACATTGAATTAAGGTGATACTGGATCCTTGTAATCTACTTCACATATCTAAGGCCCCTTGTAAGCGGGGCTGCAGCAGCTATAAGCACAATACCTACAACCGTTTGTTGCAGAGCTAGTTCAGTAATCCCTACCAACACTAAAATGTTATTTAATATTGTTAACGTAGCAGCCCCCATGAGAGGGCCTAAAGGGCTTCCCACCCCTCCTGAGAGGGGAATCCCGCCTATTACGCATGATGCTATTGCATTTAGCTCATTTCCCTGAGCTGACCAAGGATCTACTGCGAGGCCTCCCATCGCTATCAACATTATCCCGCCTACCCCGTATAAGGCTCCAGCTATTGTGAATGAGAGGAACTTCACGAGATCAGCTCTAACACCAGCTAGTCTCACAGCCTCTTCATTGCTTCCTATCCCATAAATATATCTGCCGAAAGTAGTTCTAGCGAGCACCACATAGACAAGGGCTATGATGGCTAGAGCTAATATAAACCCTAGAGGTATATATGTTCCCCAATCATTTGTTAGCAATGAATATTGCGAGAGACCGTATATGAGCTTGCCTTGGGATATTACTATGACAAAAGCCCTCCAGATTACGAGACCAGCTAGTGTTGCCACGAATGAGTAAATCTTAAACTTAGTTACGAGAAGCCCATTAATAGCCCCGGCTAAGAGACCTATAGCTACAGCAGAAGCCACCGCTAACACTACATTGCCCGTTGATCTAGTAACTATAGCAGCTAACATCGCCGCAGCAGCCTGAACAGAACCAGCGCTCAGATCTACGCTTCCTTTGAGTATTACTAGCATTTCTCCAGATGCTATTATTGATAGAGGAGTGCTCTGCATCAGAACCACCTTAACGTTTGTTGGTGTGAGGAAATAACGGGGTGCTATTACTATTGAGGCGATTATGAGTATTATGAGAGGGATCAATGGTCTTAGTATCTCGTATCTGCTATAAATGATTGCAAAAGATCTAAAGGCTGTTTTAACCCTAGCCAACCCGATCGCCTCTCAAACCCCTCCAACCTTCTTAAGCCCAACCATCTCTGCAATTAACTCTTCTCTAGAAAGTTCCTCGCTGTTTATATGCTCTGCTATTATTACACCATCCTTTATTACATATATCCTATCAGCGATCCCAAGAGCCTCATCTACATCACTTGTTAAAATTAGCAGAGAGACTCCTCTCTCCCTGGAATATTTATAGGCAATCCTCCTGATCTCGGCTTTTGATCCTATGTCAATGCCTATAGTAGGTTCATCGAGTATTACGAGCTTTGCTTCTGCAAGCATAGCTCTAGCTATTAGCGTCTTCTGCTGATTACCACCGCTCAGCTTTGTCACTTTGGTTTCAGGTCCTGGAGATGCTATATTTAACCTTTTAATCATATCTGCGGCAGTTAATCTCTCCCTCCTATAATCTATTATGAAGCTCAACACAGTCATTCGCCACAAGGATGATATATCCATGTTTTGGGCTACCGTAAAATCTGGGATCAGACCCTCGTATCTCCTATCCTCTGGTATATATAGGATTCCCAACTTAAGTGCATCAGCTGGAGATTTGATCTTAACCCTATTACCACCGAATAAGATATCTCCAGAAACAATATTAGAGAGACCTATCAAACTTCTTCCCAGCTCCTTTTTCCCAGAACCTATCAAGCCTACAACAGCTACTATTTCCCCCTTGTGAATCTTTACGTTAATCCCTTTAAGGGGGATCTCCAAGGCTGTTCTAGGTATTGTATGTAGATCCTTGATTTCTACTAATATTGATGTTTTGGTTGAGGTTTTTGACTCTCGTTCTCTGACCATATATATCTCTCCTATATCCCTTCCAAGCATTAATCTTACTAGCTCTCTCACGCTAGCTTCGCTAGATCTAAGAGTAGCTACTTTAGAACCGTTTCTCAGGATTGTAATTCTATCGCATATCTCTACAGCTTCAGTAACTCTATGAGTAACAAATGCAATCCCAACACCTCTGGAGGCGAATCTCTTCATACTCTCTACTAGCCTATCGATTTCCTTAGGCGTCATAGGACTTGTTGGCTCGTCTAATAGAAGTACCTTAGCATCTATAGTGAGGGCTGCAGCTATCTGGATCAACATTTTCTCTGCAACACTAAGATCCCTCGCTCTCGTTCTTAAATTAACATCAAAGCCGAGGTCTTCCAGTGCCTTCTCCACTCTATTAGAGATTTTGCCTCTATCAAACCTCGATGCCCAATTTCGCCACATATAGCCTAACAGAGCTATGTTCTCGAGAACACTTAGATCGGGTAGCAAGGTTATTTCTTGGTGAACTAATACTATCCCTAATTTCCTTGCATCCATAGGACTTTTTAACTTAATCTCTCTACCTCTAAACAAGATCCTACCTCTATCTGGCTTATATAGCCCATATAGGATCTTAAGGAGTGTTGATTTTCCAGCCCCGTTTTGGCCGAGAAGCCCGTGTATCTCACCCTTCATAAGGTCATATGTAACATTGTTAAGAGCTACTACTCCTGGAAAATACTTATAGATATTTTGAGCCATCAAGAGGACTCTTTCTTCCTCACCCTTTCCAGACTTAAGGATCTCTTCTTTTCCAAATGCGATGTTCTCCAAAGTTGACTCCCTCAAGAAAGATCGTTAAAAAATATATAGCTTCTTCTTAAAGGCTAGCACGGGAATGAATAGTAACCAGGAGCCTGGATCTGAGGTTGCTGGGGCGTTAACTTCGATGCAAGAAATATGATCTCAGTGGGATTTATTGCAAAGTGGTCTAGGTATAGCGAATATGTGGCATTACATGTGAATACTTTATATGTTGGCGTGTTGATCACAGCTTTTTCGGGTAGCCTGAGTAATCCAGTCTTTATGTAGTAGCCTGTCCACACAGCCCAATATCCCATGGTGAATGGATGTTGCTGTATCGATATAGCTACATAGCCTTGGGCTATCATGCTCACCCAGTCAGGCAGTTGCGCATCGAATCCAAGCACATAGACATCTCTTCCCGGCTGTATGTTGTTGTCTTGAAGAGCCTTGACTATTCCAAGGGCTTGTAGCAGGTTAGTAGCCATGTAAGCTGTAACACTTTTTCCATATTTGGGTATTATGGAGCTAGCCTTCTGATATACCTCATTCAATAGATCCGGGTTCACTTCTACCTCTTCTACTATTTGTACATCACCTCTACTTATATAAGGTCTTAATGCATCGATGAAGCCCTGGTATCTAAGATATGAGGTCGGTATACCTGGGAGACCTTTAAAGATCACAATTTTCCACGGCTTCGACACTCCTTTACTAGAAAGCCATGCAAGGAAGGCTTCAGCCTCTACTTTAGCTGCAACCCTATTATCAGTACCCAAATAAAGATCTCTTGATGTTTGATCAGGGAGGTCCCTATCTACTAGGACGACAATTACTCCTGCCTGTCTCAGCTGCTTGACAAGATCCTGAACAGCATCAGATATAGTGCCAATTACAGCTAAATCAGGCTTTAAGACGAGGGCTTGTTGCAGCTGAGATATCTGCTTATCCAGAGTGGTAGCATCAAACCTAGTATATTCTACATTAACTCCAAGGATTTTGAGATCCGATACAGCCTTCTCAACACCTTCAACCACAATGTCCCACCATGGATTAGCTGGTGCTGGATCGAAGAAGAATACCTTAAGAGATCTAAGCTGTTGTCCACCTTGAACAGTAGAGGTAACTGTAGCTGTGACTGTCTGATATGCAGTCTGAGCAACTGTTACTTGGCTTGTTACAACTGATGTGACAACCTGAGGCTGCGCACCTCCTCTAGCTCCTCCAATAGCAAGATATCCCACAGCACCCGCCAAAATTACTACGAGGATTATTAGGCCTATACTCACAGATCTCCAATCCATTTAATCAAGCCTCCAACCTCATTATGCTGTTAGGAGCATATTAGCATTAAAGTTAACAAGTTAATATTTAATCTCTATAGAATTTACATACTGAACTTACATACCATAGGAATTACTGGAAAATTAATGTAGCAGAAGTATTAATGCGTGGAATGAAGGTTATAGGGATTTCTAGATTTTAACCCTATTTATCAGGCTCGATCTCTACGGAATTATGAATCGTCTGAGGTTACAACTGCTGAAAGTCACGCCCTCTAGGGCGGGGGAGGAGGTTATTTTCCTCTCCTTGCTACTTTATGTTTCTCAGAGCCTCCTCTGCTGTCTTTATCTGTGTGCATGTTAGTATGTAGTCTAGCTTCTTGTGCCCCGTTATCTTTGCCACTATTGATGGGCTTATGTTGTTTCTCAGCATGTGGGTTATCCTAGCGTATCTCAGACCATGGGTGTTTATCTTGAGGATCTTCTTAGCATAGACCTTAACCCTCAGGGTAGCGTTACCCCTCGATAGTATCTCTCTACACACAGCAATGTCCTGGATCTTGAGCTCCTCAGGCAATACCATCAGCGTTTCTCAGCAGATGGTGGTTCTTCACCATTTGCCTCTCAACGCTACCCCCGAGCGCCCTCACCGCAGTAGCTCAGCCCCTGTCGCCAGGGGCTTCAAAGCCCCACGGATCTCGGAAACTCGGGGACACCAATAAATATATATCCCTGGGTTTATAAGCATCTGAGTGCTACAAATGATTATGAAAACCGAAACAGCCTCGCTAACCCTCGACCCGTTCCTAAGCTGGATCAAAAGCACGCATGCATAGCAATATGATGCGAAAGCCCTCCTGCTAATATGCTCTTTAACCTTAGCTAAGATCATCTTATAGACCTGCTTATAGTCCAAGCCTAGATCCCAGGATTTCGACATCTTCTATCTCCTGTATTTATTGAATATAGATAGCATTGCCTGCGGCGCCTTAGTATGTATCGGGATCAACTTTTTCGGTTTGACGGCCTCAAGTATTTTCCATAGTTCGTGTTGGTAGTAGTGCCCGGACATCCTTATCCTATATATAGTGGCTCCTATTTTTGCTGCCCAATTAGCTATCGCCTCTTCCAGAGCCTCTGCACCCGCTTCTAGGGGTTCCGGTGTTGTTAATACAATAGTGGTTTTTCTAGGGGTGCTCCTCCCCCATAGCCACATCTTCCTCGCTATATTGAGGAAGTCCTCAGGATCCTGTAGAACCACATATTCACCTGACCTGCTAAGGATCTCATCTTCGAGGCTAGCCAGTTCAAAGCCGGGTGGGGGTGGCTTCTCTACCTCAAGAGCTATTGCAGGTTTTGGAATGCTGCTCGGCAGGTGCAGAGCTATATCAGCTATTCTTGGGGACGCTATTACTGCCTTCCTCCCATAGATGTATATGATCTCAAGGACTGCCGCTAGTAGCTCCGCATCCACCGCATCTACTGAGATCACTGCTAGATCGCTCTCGCCTATAACATCCCAAACCATCCTTTTAAAGTCATCCGGGCCGATTGGCGTTTCAACCCAGCCTATGTTTGTCCCCTCTATAATCGCTATATCGACGCCCTGAGGCCCGACTGTCCTCTCGATCTCTGCAAGTGTGTTCGGTGACAAGGTGCCGGGACCCCTTACCCTGAGGTCGCCGCTGTAGAATATAGATGCCTCTCTGCCCCTATATATGTAGGCATGTGATGGGTATGAGCTGTGGCTAACGGGGATAGCCTCCACCCCTAGATCGCCCCCGGAGCCCGGCCTAGCCTCTGAGATCTCCAACCCCTCCCTGTGGGGCACCTCTGCAAGCCATGTGGGGCTAGCCATATACCACTTCTCAACAACACCCAAGATCTCCTTGGATGGGGCGTAAAGCTTGAGCCCTGGTGGGAGGGTTCCTAGGAGCCCTAGGTGGTCTAGATGTGTGTGGGATATGTAGACCGCATCAGCCCCTTTGAATACCTCTGGATGCTGTACAGCGCCAACCTGTCTGAGCTCTGCAACCCCCAGGGGCTGGAGCCCGCCCCTATAGTATTTCCTGAGAATGCTGAACCTGATCCCGTTGTCGAGCACTAACTTCCTATTCCCATCCCTTATAACTACGCAGTTACCCCCGATCTCCCTGTAGCCCCCATAGATCTCTATCGATATAGATCCCTGGGTGAATCTGTATAGGGGCTCCAACCTAGACTCCCAGCCTAGCCCTATACCTCCTAGCTATCTCTTCCCTCCACTCTATGCTCCTAGCTGGATCCCTTATCGCCAGGATCCTAGGGCTCCCGCCCCCAATGCCGTATACTATGTATAGCCAGTACCTCTCCCCCAGCTCCCTAGCCAGCTTGAACTCCTCCTCCGTGAGCTCTACCTCTAGGTCGAACCCGGATCTTCCCTTGACCTCTATATACCTAGCCTCCCCAGTCCTTGGATCCATGCTGAATATGTCGTAGTGCTCCCTCATGCTGACATCCTCGGGGATCCTGCCGCGCCTCCTCTCATACTCCATAGCAGCCCTCATAGCTGCCTCCTCAACCTCCTTAACATGGGCTGGTGGTGGGGCTCCCTCAACCCCCCCTCTTCCACCGGCATATACTATAGAACCTAGGTAGATGCTTGTAGGCTGGTACTGCTCTATGCCCCTTGGAACCCACTCTTCATGCCTGCTGGCGAGCCCCCGTCCCTCTGTCTTATCTATATAACCTATGATCCCAGATGTTGCCCTCCTGACAGCATCCATGGCTCCCTGCTTCGCCAGCTCACCCAGGTACTTAATAGCCTCAGGGGGCTCGTACTCGTCTGCGGCGGATACCAGGTGCTCGGGAGATAGGGAGGCAGCGACTAGCTTGAGGAGCTCTGCCCCCCTCACAACCCTCCTATCCCCGCTATCATATATAGCCACTCCCACGGATTCTGAGTACACTCTCTCCCCGTCTACTGCCACCGATACCCTGTATAGGTGGAGCTCCCTCACACCGCACTGGTATGAGGATACCATGTAAACCCTGCCATCGTGGGTATCTCCGTAGGTTTCTGCTATGTGCTCAGCATAGCTATATAGATCCGAGTGGCTCTTAGCCACATAGCCCCCAGCATATACTGTATTATCCCTCTCATCAACGGTGAACCCTGCCAACATAGCGGATACCTTGAAGATCTCTTTCAACGCTATATAGCCGTCCACCCCCCTAAGCCCTCCGACGTCTCTGAACATGCTGTCCACATTCTCCTTAGATGCTGCCGCTGATAGCCCGATCCTGCTGAGCTGCTCCTTCAGGGCCTTCAGGGTATTCACTATGGAGTTTACATATCTCTCAAGGGCCTCCCTGCCGCCAACTATATACTTAATGATAGCTCTATACTCTGAATACCTCTCCCCAGACCCTGGGCCGGGCTCTACTGGGATCGATGCGTGTCCCTCGCCTCCCATATCTATAACAACCTCCTCACCCACCGTGGATCTCGAAGTGCTCAGGGATCTGCCGAGGGCTACTAGCTTCTTATAGATCACCTCAAGTATATCTTTATCGCTCTCCCTAGATAGGAAGATGGTGTAGGCTGTAACATCCCTCTCCTGACCAAGCCTCCAGACCCTCCCGAGCCTCTGCTCGACCTTCACAGGGCTCCACAGCGGCTCGTAGTGGATCAGGATGTTCGCAACCTGAAGGTTGAGCCCCTCAGAAGCCACGTCCGTGGATATTACGAGCATTACTTCGCCGGATGCTAGCATCCTCTTGACATCCTCTATGTCGAGCCCCCTATGCCCACCCCGTTCAGGGGCTATAACCTCCCTCGATGTTATGAGGATTGCTCCTCTAGCTATGTTTGGATGCTTCTTGGAGATCCATTCGTAGATGTAGTGAGCTGTATCTCTATACTCTGTGAACAGGACGACCTTCTCCCCCCTCCCGAGGTGCTCATTTATAATTGATATGGCGCTCGCCAACCTGCTATCCCCCTCCCCAGCTATCCTCCCAGCCAGCTTGTAGATCCTCCTGAGCCTCTCAACATCCCGATCGCTTAGCAGGGCGCTGCATCTCTGGGCAAACTCGTTCACAGCTTCGTCGGGCTCCTGCTCTTCGTCATCCTCCCCATACTCCTCGAACCCTATCCCAAGGTATTTCTCAGCTATGCTCGCCGCCTTAGAGTCTAGATCGCCCTGGCTCGAGGTAGAGCCCCTCCTCTCCAAGATCCTCTCCAGGGTCTTCAGAGCAGCGTATGGGCTTGACGAAGCCCTCTTAACTATTAGGGCTAGTAGGAGTGGAAGTGCCCTTGGCTCCTCCCCAACCATCTCGTAGTAGTCCAGGAGCTTCTCCCTGAGGAACGATATGAGCTCCCTATCGAACCGGATCTCGTCTTCGGAGGCTATAACCACTCTAGCAACCAGCCTAGCCTTCTTGAATATCTCCCTCTGCTCGTAGACCTCGTTCACATCCTGCTTCCCCCTCCTAAAGACTATGGATCCCATGGTAAGCCTGTAGAAGTCCAGGCTATCCAGCTCCTTAGAGGCGGTGAGGTATGGGTCTAGCAGCTTTAGCCTGGCTATGTAGTCGTCTGCGAACCCCCTGTGGGGAGTTGCTGAGAGCATTATGACGCTCCTCCCGGCTGTCCTTGCTAGCTCCTCAACGAAGATATATCTCTGGTTCTTCTCCCTCTTCCTCCCCACGAGGCCAACCCTGTGGGCCTCATCAACTATAACTATGTCCCAGCTGCCTCCAGCTATCAACTCCTTATACCTATCCCTCTTAGCAAAGTCTATGGATGCCACGTACCACCTATCCGGGAAGCCGTCCCTGGCTTTGGCCTCTGTGTTGCTCCTCGTGAGCTCTACCGCTCTAACCCCGAATCTGAGGAGCTCTGATATCCACTGCTTCACCAGGATCCTCGGCACGAGTATAAGCACCCTACTAGCATAGCCTCTCTCCACTAGCATCCTAGCAGCTAGGATAGCCTCTACAGTCTTTCCAAGCCCTATCTCGTCCCCAACAAGGATCCTCACAGGCCTTCTAAACGCTACCCTGAATAGGAGCTCCACCTGATGTGCATATGGCTCTACAGGCGGTGTGGCACTCCCAGATGCCCTTATAACGAAGAAATATGGGTGCCTGTCGAACCCCTCAAGAATCCTTCTAATTAGCGCTAGGGCCCTAGCCCTAGTCGATCCTGTGGAGGATCCTGAAGGCCCTCGCCGCCCTGCAGACACCCCAGAACCCCCTGGACTCGTAGGCTTCGAGCATCTTGCTAGACCAGAAGAGCAGCTCGTACTCACCTATAGACGATACCGCCTCGACTATGTCCATAACCTTCCTAGCCGATCTCGTGCACTGTCTACACCCAGCTAGGATAACCAGCCTCCTCATAGCCTCCAAAGCCTCCTCCCCATCTAGGTATATGGTCTTGCCGGAGCTGCTCCTCCTAACCGAGAGCCCAGACAGCCTCTCAAGGAAGGAGGACACTAGCCCCCTCTCGCACCTTGCACTAAATACCTTCCCCCTGGATCCGTTGAATATGTGGATCACATCATAGACCTCTTCGCCCCGCCTCCTCACACTAAACCTAACAGCTATAGGAGGCGCCCCAGCCATATCCCTACCCCTCCTCGTATAGCTTGTACCTTATGTGATTCTCAACCTTCTTTTTCTCTTCCTCACTGAACTCCGGAGCCTCTATATATTTCCCGCTCCTGGGCACCAGCTCGATGGTGTATTTAGTGCCCGAGAGCTTGATCCCGAACCTCTGGGCTATCCCACTCGCAACTATGTCCCTGAACTCGCTTAGGGGGAGTCCTTCGACCTCTACCTTTATAACTGGCTTTAAATCCCCCTCGGTTATTGTGGCCTTAAGCACCGCCTTCTTGACAATGCATGTGGATCCAAGCTTCTTAGAGACTTCATATATCGGAGCTAGGTTGTTGGTATCCCCATCATAGGATATCTCGATGAACTCGACCTTAGCGCCTCTTTGGGGTATGCCTCTCACTATCTCCCCTGCTTTGGGCTTCACGGCGATCTTGAACGATCTCCTCCCCATATCCTCTCCAGATGGGCCTGAGACCCTCACCTCGTATATGTGCTCCCCAGGCTTCTCAGGAACCCTCAACCTGAACTCCAGCTTGTGGGAAGGCTTGTCGGGCTCTAGGCTTGCTTTCCCGCTTGCGGCTGAGCTACCCCCGATCAAAACGTCCACGGATACCTCTCCAGAGAAATCCCCAACCCTGGTTAGGAAGATATTCACAGCGACCTCCTCCTCAGGAGATGCAGTCTCTGGAGCGTCCACCCCGATATCAACCCCAATCCTTATTGTCTCTAGAACCTCAACAACTGGCAGCCCTTTGATCACGTCTAGGCCGGGGTTTTTGAGGGCATCCTCAATTGGCAGCACCTTGTTCTCGGAGTAGAGGTAGACCCCGTGCCACCTCCTCCTAATTACATCCCCCTCCTTCTTCTCATCGACGCCCTTCAGCCCCTCCAACTGTTCTTTGAGGGCTAGTCTCCATGGGAGGATCTCGTCCTCCGAGCCTATACTCTCGGGTGGGGAGCCCTCCTCAGCCTGCGGCGGCGAGCACTTATCCCTAGACTCGCAGCGGTATATCTTCTTAAAGAATATCTTCCCCCCGCTCTTAACCCCTATCTTCAGCCCCTTAACCCCCTCTTTGATCGCATTTACAAGGGCGTCTCTGCTAGTAGCCGGCAGCCTTGGGTTCTCGAAGAAGTATCCGTGTAGGGTTGTGAACTTCCTGGCATCGCTTCCCTCGGATAGCTTGATCCCTATCTGGCTGAGCAGGTGATCCAGGATGTCGAAGCTGAACTCATTCTCAGGGTAGACCTTCTTCGGCCTAGCGTTGGTTAGGGCCTTGACGACCCCGTCCATGATTGTCAGAGCACTCTGGACTTTAGTTACCTCTACATAGGTCTTCCTCTTATCACTCTCACTGTATGCTGGGTAGGCGATCCTATCGATCCCATCCAATATATTCATTACTAGCCTGCCCTCGACCCCGTTTTCCCCGTAGCAGTAGCTATTGAGCTTTCTCTCCATAACCTCCATCACGTCTTTATCGGTATATATGGATTCGATCTCTTCTAAGACCTCGTCACAGGCTTTCAGCAGCTTTGCATACCGGATCATGTTTTTATAGTTATCCCTGCTCCCTGGGTAGGCTATGTAGATGGTGTTCGCATTCCTCCTCTCAGACCCGTTTGGAAGCCTGTAGATGGCGTCCTCAATATCCTGCGGCGCCGGGGGGTTCAGGGCTGCCACAACCACATATTCCCTCTGGTCATGCTCTATCGGCCCTAGAACCCTGAGAACCCTGCTGGATCCCGTGCTGAAAGGCCCAGGATCCCAAGTAGGATGCTGCCTAGCCCCTCTCTTGCTGATAACCTCTGAGCTTGTTTTGAGGAGCAGCTTCAAGGCCTTCTCCTCAACAAGGCGCTCCGCCTCTAGATCGTCTATGCCTCTAGCCTTCTCCTCAACCAGCCTGATCGGGGATTTGATCTGTGTGAACCAGTATCTACCCTTATCGCTCACCAGGTAGTATAGGTTCTTCGACAGCCACTCAAGGGCATCCACATAGTCCTTCGGGCTAGCCCCCATGCTGAGGGCATCTAATGGGAGGTAGGATGCCACCAAGACCCTATGCATATCTGGGTAGAGGATGTGCCTCGCCACAGCCCCTCCGTAGACGAATGTCATCAAGAAGATCGACTTCACAATCTTCTTAGCAAGCTCCGGCTTCTCATAGCCAGAGACCCTCCTAAGGTCTTCGCCCAATGCTGTCTCGAAACCCCTATAGCTGCTGTGTGACAGCAGGATAGCCCTCACCTCCCCTTCCTCCGGGTCTATGTGGAACGGCATGATCATCTCAGCCTGCGACTTCGACCTTATGAGGCTCCTAACAACCTTCCTCGTTATCTTGATAGCGTCCCTCGTCTTCTGGAGACCCTCGTGCTTATCCACGATGTCCCTGAGAACCCTTACATACTCTGGATGGAACGGATATGTATCCGAAGCCTCTCTAGCAGCCCTCTCACCCTCAGATCCGAATACCTCTTTGAACTCTTGGGATCTATATATGCTTTCAAGCCTCGAAGCCTCAGCCCTGGCAGCCGATCGGTCTACATGCTCGAATATCCTGACCCTTAGGATGCTTGCAAGCTCTCCTGGAGATACTGGGATAACCGCTCTAGCGGAAACCCTGTTCACCACCCTCGCCATGGATAGCACTATATCCTGCGAGCCTCTGTAGCTCTCCTCGATGGAGCCCCTATCATCTACTGGGAGGGATATCACAAGGGAGACCCTCTCAAGGTTGGAGACAGCGTCCACCAGGGTCTCCAGGAACCTTATCAGCTGATCCCCATAGCTCCTCAGATCTCTATCCATAGAGTTCTTGAGACTCACGACGTGGTGTGCCAGCTCGTCCACGAGGATCAGGACGGGCCTCTTTTCAAGGAGCTTCTTAATGGTCTCCATCTGGGGTGGGAGCACCTTCTCATCGTATTCCCTGACTAGCTCGAAGACCCCAAGCTGGTGTGCTATCGAGCCCCAGAGGGTTTTAACCCTGTAGCCCCCGGCTTCTATGGGCTTAACATATGTTGGGGCTAGGCTCTCGTACTTGCCGTCTATGGTGACAATGGATATGGGGCCGATGGACTCCAGGCTCCTGACTAGATCCTCGACATCCTTCTTCAACCCCTCATCAGCTACCTTCGCCATAAGCAGCGACCTCGGGCTCCTAACAGCGTGGTATATTGCCAGCATTGTGTGGGTCTTCCCGCCCCCGAAGAGCGACTGGATCAGAGTTACCCTGCTGCCTCCCCTGCCAGCTAGCATGTCCCCGACGTTTTCGAGGGCCCTGACCATTTCCCTGGTGAGGAGGGTTCTCTTGAAGAACTCACCAGGATCTATGTAGATCCTGTGCTCGCTGCCAAGAAAGACCCCTCCCAGGCTAGGGGCGGACTCTTCGTCGAGGCCCTCATCCATGACGTCACTCCAGACCCTCACATGTTCGGAGAAGCCCACACCTGATCACCTCTCAACCCACCTCTCAAGCCCGGATCTCTGAGGCTCGACAAAAGCCACTAGCTTCCCAGCAAGCTCCGCCTCTGGATCCATGTCACCTATGAGCCTTGATATGAGCCTTGCGAGCGATAGGGCCTCCTCGTAGAGGGACGGATATCTAGATCTGAGCTCCTCAAGCCTGCTAGAGAGCTCCGAAGATGGCAGGGTTGAGGAGTAGTACTCCATTATGTGCAGTAGATCCACAGGGTTCCTCGGAGAGGGGCTCCTCAGATCTATTCCCCTATCTTCTAGAACCTCCCTCAGAGACCTGATGGGATCCTGCCCCCACGCCGGCTCCACAAGCTCGAAGCCCTCCCCACTCCTCCTGACTATGGACTGGCGTGCCAGCTCATCTAGGCTGACCCTAGTGCCTATGGCTAGTATGTTTACGCTGCTCCTATCTAGGCTCATCCTGCGCTGCCTAGCCCTCCTATCCACCAGAACCTTCGCTAGGAGGTAGAACATGGATGGGCCTCTAAGCCTTGCAGAGGCCTCCCCGCCAAGCATCCTGGCTATCGCCTCCGCAGTAGCTGGATATACATACCTCTCAACCAGATCCCTAACGCTGTCGGTGCCGACGACCCTCTCATACCTTGTGAACTCGGAGAGCACGCAGCCTAGAACCCCGACAAATAGATCCACGCCCCTCAGTCCAGACCTATAAAGATTATCTGCATAGCCTGTGCACCCCTCGACAGTCCTCGAAAATACCTCCTCAGCCAGCCCCTGCCCGGAGGAGCCCCTCCTCCAGACTGCTACAATGCTTATGTCGAGGCTAGCCTTGCCCCTAGCTGTTACCCTCTGGAGGGACTCTGTGGCAAGGGCGTGGGCAGCGGTTATCCTCAGACCTGCCTCCCTCCACCCAGCCTCTAGGAGCGCCTCCCAGGCATCGGGACTTGTGTGGGCATAGTAGGTAACCAGGGCGCCACCATCTGAGAGGCGGGACACCATTGACTTGAAGCTCCTGGCGAGCAGATCCTTGAAGTAGTCGAAGGAGCCGACTCCCTTGCTGTCCGCAGACCCAAAGTACCTGGATCTGCCCTCAGCCTCGCTCACCTCCCTAGGGGCGAAGACCTTCCACTGAACATCTATCTCAGAGCCATCCTCGAAGAAAGCCTCGGCCACAAATCTAGGGATCCTCACGGGGATGCCACCTACATCGGCAACATCGCTCAGAGCCCTCTTGAGCCAGACGTAGTAGAAGTCGCTGAGCTCAGCATAGGCAACATCATCCCTATAAGGAGGATCAGTAACAATAAGATCGAATTTTTCATCAGCAAGCTTGTTAAGACTAGTAGCATCGTCAAGCAAAACCCTAACCCTGCTAGAACTACCAGAAACAGAAGAAACAAGATAAGAAAGACCTTCATATAATGTATTAAGATTTCTTAAGAAAGTGCCTGTCCAACTAGCCCAAGGAGTCATATCATTGTAATTCCATATCATAGCTAGTCCTCTCATTGATAGTGAGTGCCCCATTATTAGCGACTGATTCCATCCAGCTACGAAGGAGCTGTAATCCGCATACTTAATTAGTGCTATTGCTAGGTATGTTGTTATTGCTTCTGCGTATTTGTATGCGTCTTCTCTGCTCCATCCTTCTCTCAGCTTCTCCTCCTCGATCTTCTTGCCAGCTTCTCTTATCAGTTTGACGAGCTTCACAAGGGTTAGGAGCTGGCGTGGATTAAAGAGCTTGAAAAATCTGTTGAAACCATATAGAAGCACCCATATACTCCTACTTTCATATTCTGGTATTGGTTCTGTTGGTATGTCTGGGTCTCCCCACATTGTTCTCAGCTTTTCCAGGGCTTTCCACAGCTTCTCCACATCCTCCCTAGATGCTGGCTCGAACTCCAGGTTGTTGTTTGTTATTTTCACCTTTGTTAGCAGTGTTGGTCTTGCTGGGGATTTTCTGAGGATCTCAAGGCTTATCTCTCCTGAGAGGTATTTCTCTAGGTTCTGGTTCCACTCTCTTAGGGCTTTCTTCACATACCACTCTCCACCTAGCTTCCCTATCTGGTTGCCGCAATGTAGGCATGATGCCGATTCCCTTCTAGCATCTACGTTCTTCTGGGGCACGCTATATCTCCTCCCACCGGCCTCTACGACGCCCCTGGAGGCGTCCACCACAGCCCTTATCCTTCTGGCCCCGAGCTCCCTGTTCAGATCTACAATTCTTATCGAGATCTCCTCCCCAGCCCTTTCAAAATCCATCCAAGCCAGCCTCTCATACTCCCCTCTCCCAGATTCCTCCTCTTCCCCGCCCTCACCACCAGATCTGCCCGAGACCCTTGCTAGCCACCAGTTACCCACAAGGGGTGTGTATAGCCTGCAGTGGGGGCACCTAGCCTCCCAAGTGCCTATATATACTGCTACATCTTCGTCGTAGAGCTCCCTGATCTCCGGATCCTCCTTTAGCCTCTGGGAAACCCACTCCCCCCACCTCTCCACATCCTTGATCAGCTTCTGGGATACCCTGTTATCCACAGCCCACTTAGGGTATTCGAGCACAGCCTTTAGGAATATATATGCTGTGGGCAGGAGCTCGACAGCGACAACCTCCCCAACTCCTAGCCTGATGGCCTCAAGCGGTATTGATCCGAAGCCTGCAAACGGGTCTAGAAGCCTCGCCCTAGAGATCCTCTCCCTCCAGCTCTGGGGGGTGCTGGGATTCCTACTATGTGCTACGCCTCCCGCCAGGCGGAGGCTATGGATAAACTCCGTTAGGCTTGCATCGCCCGGGATCAGCGCTCCAGCCACGACAGCCCTAGCACCAGCAAGAGGCTTCCTAGTCCACCAGAAGACCATCTCCCAGTGTGGGGGCCTTCCACCACCCTGCTTCTCCCTGGCAGATGCTTCATTAACCAGCTTGACCGGGAACTTCGCCGTCTCTATGAAGCTCCCCACATAGATCACCTCTTACGCCTCTTCCTAACAAGGATCACGCTGTCCCTAAGCACGACTGCGACGCTGCTATGATCCTCTATAAGCTCCGCCCTGCTAGCCACCTCGCTGAAGAGCTTCTCAGCAAGCTCCGAAACTGCTATGCCGTGCCTGCGGCTCAGCCCCCTAACCCTCTCAAGAACATCCTTATCAATTGAGATCGTTATGCGAGTCTTCAAACCAAACACCAAAACCATCAACATATATCTAAGAGAAATATAAATATCCACTAGAATAGTCTTAAATACACAGATATAATAGCATCAATACCTCAACCACACCCCCGAGAGAAATGAAACAAACCAGATCATAGATCAAAATAGTTATAACCATAAGTAAATATATGGAGATAAGGTTATATAAAATCATGGAGATAGAGGTAACCTTACGACCATAAGGTTATACAGGGGTATGCTTATATGTTGCTGGGGTGATTATTTCTTGATGGTTCATGGCTGAGCTTGTGGCCTCTATAGGTGTGGATGTCATAGCATCTATCCTTGCGGAGTATGCTAGGAAGATCGTTGATAAGGCTGTTAGGGGTGAGAGGCTGAGCTACTGGGAAAGGCCAGAATGGAATCCATAGAGAAGAGAATGGCAAGCCTCGAGGAGAGCCTAAAAACAAGGATGGAGGCGTTGGAGAAAAGGATGGACGTAATAGAGAAGAGGATAGAGACCCTTGAGAGGAGGGTCAAGGGCCTAGAAGCTGATGTGAAGCAGATAAGGGCGAGCATGGACAGCCTGAGAGACCTGATCATAGCAAGGCTAGTAGAGACACTAGCCAAAAAGAGCTAGAGGCCGTAGTTACCTTTTGCTGCTTCTTATGATCCCTGACCTCCTCCCCCGCCCTAGAGGGCGTGACTTTCAGCTGTAGCTAGCCCATGGCCTCCCGTATAACTTCCTCTGGCGATATATCCCAGCTCCTCTTCCTAGCCATTGCCTTCAATGCATGGTGGTATGCTGGGATCTGGAATGCGAATTCCCTGCCTATCCATTGCTCTCTAGGGATCTCTGAATATATGTTGTGTCTCAGCATAGGCTTCCAGATGCTGGGTTCAGCCCAGTCTATGTCATCCACCTTATCCAGCGATGCCGAGATCTCCTCTAGGGCTTTACCTCTCACCTCTATAGGGAGGTCTCTGGCGAAGCTGCGGATCCCACCTATAACTTTTTGCATAACCCACCTCTCCACATCCCACTTCCTGATCTATCCCAGAGCCCTCGGGTTGCCCCCGTCAACCCTATCGCCGTTCTTATCAAGCAAGGCCCAGCCGGATGCCCCGATTGGCAATATGGGACAGGGCGTTCTTAATAGCTTCACCATCGTACTTACCAGTATATATTATTGTAAGCCCGAGCATCCACACACAATCATAAGCGTTCACAGAGAAAGCGTCGGGATACTCGCCTGCCCTGCTCCTAAACTTATTGACGAAGTCCAGGAGCTTAGGACTCGCTGTGGACGAGTACATCGTTGCTAGGTGCTTAACCTTAGCTAGCTGGGCCCCAACCTGCTTCCTTCATAGTCCCAAATCGTCCTAAGTTGCATCGAGTATTGCTTGCTAGAGTATGTGCAAGCGTGTATAATTAATTCATTAAAAACAAAAAGTTATAAGTCTTCACTATGCAATTGTAAATATTTTAACCAGAAAGGAAAGGAATTTCAAAAACTCTCTAGCTATTTGCTATCGTAGATAGTGTTATCGCTTAACTGTGATTTATGGTCTATATATGACTTCTATTTAGATGCCCCATATATATTCTTATAGATTTTGAAAATTCTTATCGTGATTCATCTTATATAACAAATATTTTATCAATATATGTGAAAATCAGTATATATATCTGATACCGAGTGTTTTAGCCTTTTCAGCCCATAGAGGCACAGGAGGAACCAGCTTATCTTCTGGGACTACTGGGATTTCCAGTAACATTGGGCCTCTGCTCTTAATTAGTTCTCTTATCTTTGGCTCTACTTCATCTGGCCCTTCTATCCTTGCCACATATATTCCGAAGCCCTCTGCTATTTTTACATAGTCTATATGCTTAAATTCTGTTTCGAAATACCTTGGTCCATAACTAAATAATGTTGTAGCCCTCATCCAGCCATAACTTTGATTGTTGAATAGCAGGATTTTCACGTTTGCCTCGAGCCTGGCCAAGGACTCTAGTTCCCCAGCTACAAAACCAAAGCTACCATCTCCCATCAGGGAGAGCACCGTGGCATCTTGATTTGCATACCAAGCTCCTATTGCTGCTGGCAGCGAATAGCCTAGCGAACCTATTGAGTAGTTAAAAAGAATCTTTCTACCTGGCTCGCTTATTCTAAAGAATGCTGAGGTGTAGATAGCTCCTACGCCTGGATCGCATACTATTATGTAATTCTTTGGCAACATCTTTTCCAGCGCCTTCACCACTCTTAGGGGATTTACAGGATATTCCCTAGATACTATATGTTCTTCTAGATATTTTTCATAAGACCCCCTCCTAGCCTGTAGATCTTTATATGCGTCTCTAGTAATCTTCATATGTATCCTTTTCCTAAGGATATCTATCATCCTCCTCAAAGTAGCCTTAGCATCCCCTATAAGACCAACGTCGATGCGAATATTATTGCCTACCTCCACCTCACTAATATCTAGATGAATGACCTTTGTTCCGGGAAGTGGGAGGGACCAATTATCGGTAGCTGCGTAATCAACGTTACTCCCTATATAGAACACGAGATCGGCCCCCCTCAATATAGAGTTAGAAAAGCTAGTACCGCCCCTAGCGCCTATAACACCTATTGAGAGGGGATGATTCTCTGGAAAACACCCCTTCCCAGTTATAGTACTGCCTACAGGTATCCCCAGCATTTCGGCGAGCTCGATAATCTCCTCCCAAGCCTGGGAATATAATGCCCCTTGACCACATACTATTACAGGTCTCTCGCTTGAGAGCAGAAGATCTATAGCCTTTAAAATCTTATCTTCATCGGCTGCAAATCTATGTCCAGGATACTTTATAAATTCTTGCTGCGGCTCAAGATCTTTGGGCAAGATATCGCGATCCTCCTCCTCCAAAACATCTATAGGTATTCTTATATGGACAGGTCCAGGCCTGCCAGAGGTTGCAACTCTAAAAGCCCTTTTAAATACAAATGGAATGTCACGCGCCCTAAGAACTGTGTGGGACTCTTTGACAATTCCACTAAATATAGCTGTCTGGTTGAATCCGGTGAGCATATTTTTCTTCTCGAGATGAAGAGGCACATCTGTAGTGATATATATCATGGGAAGCGAAGATGCATAGGCTTCCACCACGCTGGGGATTACATGTGCAGCACCAGAGCTAGGAGCCTCACATACCCCAGGGGAGTAGGAGACCCGCGCATATCCATCAGCAGCAAAACAAGCGTTTCTCTCATCCCTAAGCATTACATGCCTAACCTCATAAGCACCGGTAGCCCATTCAAAATATAAAGGCAGAGTTGTTTCCCCTGGTAGACCGAAAACGTATTTAACCTTATAATGATCTAGAATTTTAAGCACTAATTCCGAGCCTTTCAACGTATTGCCCAACAATATTATTATTGCTAGGAATATTTATTTGAGGATCCTTTGTTAAACTATGGCTATTAATAATTATTATGTAGTTATATATTCTATATACTATTATGGGGAAATAGACTCTAATATGTTCTTTTCCACAGGAGGTTTTTCGCCTAAAATCATGGATGATATTATAGACCCGCTTACAGGAGCTAAACTAACGCCCTGCCTACAGTGGCCCGTAGATATATATATCCGTTTATGCTTCGGCAATTTTCCTATGATTGGCTTTAGATCGATAGAACAAGGTCTAAAGCCCGTTCCCTCCTTAAGTAGATATAGATTCTTAGTTTTAAAAGCATCTATATGCTTTCTTAATATGGTCATTATATGGTTCTTTCTTCTTATACTCCATTCTGTATTAAATCCAGATATTTCGAAGAATGATGCTACTCTCAATAGTCCATGACTATGTTGGGATAGCATTATTCCGTAATCCTCGAGAAACGATGTAACTGGAATTACCCTATCTCCATTTGCTTTAAAAAGCATAATTAAACCTCTTGCAGGTTTTAACCGTATATTATATCCTAGGTATTTACACAACGAAGTGGTCCAGGCGCCTGCCGCTATTATTAGATAGTCTGCGACCAAATTTTCACCTTTAGATAAGGTAACCTTTACGATATTATTCTCCTCGCGGATCTTGATTGCATGTTCTATTATAAAATTGCATCCCATTTCTTTCATGCGATCACATAGGCTAACATATAATTTTTCTGGATTTATAGCTATATCATTCTCCGAATACACCCCTCCTTCAAACCCTTTAAATCCTAGCTCAATAAGATTTTGAGAATCTAAGAGTTTTCCTCCAACTTGTTCAGCGATCTTTTTAGCTTCTTCAAGGGATCTGAATAGAGCTAAGACGCCTCTATTTAGATCTATATCTATCTTTTCCGTGTAAAAGAAGTTGTAATACAGATCTAAACTGATCTTCATTAGTAACTTTATGACTGGATCAGCCTTCTTATAACTTAATGACGCCTTTATAAACCACCTCGGATCTTTTAACAATTCTAGTATCGATACTCTTATAGCTCCTTTGTCAATTATTGCTTGCATTATCTTCATAGGAGTGAGTTTTGGAGCCTTTGCGAATGTTGGTGTTATTACACCTGCATTATATATCGAAGCCTTATTTTTACTACCGTTATCTACTATGGCTATGTTAACGCCTCTTTTGGCTAAATAGTAGCCTGCGAATAAACCTATTATACCTCCTCCAATCACAATAACCTTCAATTTTGTATCCCCCCAATAGTTGCTCACAGGATAATTTCGTTAAAACCTCTCTTCACTACAACATGATAAACGAATTTTGCTAGGGATAAGAAATCAAATATAGGTAAGCCTACTTTCTCATGAACATCTTTGCTAAAGGGAGATAGATTATGGCATTCAAACACCAGCGATTTTATATCACTATATTTACTCACTAGTTCCTCTGCCACCTCTACTACTTCCTTTCTTAGCTTCTCTACATCAGCTTCGTCGCTGTCCTCTAGTATAACTCGTCTAAACTCTTCCTTTTCTTCGAGTCCTGCCACGGCTATAGGTATCCTCTCTAGATCGATTCCCGCCCTTTCCAGGTGCTTTTTAGAAAGGGTCTTAGCATTAGCGGTTATAATCCCTACCCTCCCCATGGTAAGTTTGTATGCCAAAGGTACTATTAACAATGTCGATGTAAATACAGGGATCTTCAAACTCTTTGCAAGTTCATCCTGAAATATGCTTAGAAACCCACAGCCTGTTGTTATTGCTTTTATACCTTCCGACTCTAGCTCTTTTGCTGCATCTAGGAACTTCATATACAGCGAATGATCCGCCTCAAATACAACTTTTCTTACAGTCGCTCCCTTTACAACTTTAAATCTTACGGGGAACTCGTAGGAGAAAGCATTACCCACGTCTCCTGGGATCCTCGGGAATTTAGTATCGAGCATAAGTATACCTAGGACATCCCCGTAAAAAGTTCTACCTCCTTTTACCCTCAATGATATCCCCCCACGATGATAAGCGACAACCCAACTTATTAGTGTTAATGCTCTTATAATCCGATCTTAAGTTAAGATATCTTTATAAACCTTCTTGATAATTTAACTAAGGGAGCATATATTGAGAGGTAAATTATTACTAACTATAATAATCGCTATAATTGTGATAGTTGCAGGTGGTGTGGCATATTATTATTTCCAGAACTACATATCTACAGGAGCAGGGACTATAAAGATCGGTGTCTTGATACCCCTATCACCTCCAGGAGATTATCTAGCAGGGCAGTACATGGCTAGAGGAGCACAGCTGGCAGCAGAGATCTTAAATAGCAAAGGCGGGATCTTAGGGAAAAAAGTTGAAGCCATAATAGAAGATGATTCTGGGACTCCTGAAAAAGGAGTAGCTGGAATGCGAAAGCTAATTCTTCAGGATCGCGTCATAGCAATTGCGGGCCAATACCATAGCTCTGTAGCGCTAGCTGTACAAGACGTCTGCGAACAATATGGGATACCGATTATTATAACTGGAGCCTCAGCTGCTAGGATAACAGAAAAGCATCTAAATACTACATTTAGGATTCATGTGATAGATCCTGATAGAGCTAAAGTATGGGTTGACTATATTAAGAAGATGGGATACAAGAAAATAGCCATGATTATGGAATTAACAGATTATGGAATAGGGTTGGCTAATTGGACACAGAGATGGATCCAGCTAGAGGGTATCAATGTTACAGTAAAAGTCTGGTTTATTGATAGAACAGCTACAGACTTCACCCCACAGCTGCTTGAGGTTAAGGCCTGGGATCCTGATTTTATCATAAACGGTGGTGTAGGTACACCGATGTATTTAATAATAAAGCAGGCATATAGCCTAGGGATTATACCTAGAGTACCTATGCTGGTAACATACGACGGACCAAGTAGGAGTAAAGAGTTCTGGGACAATGTAGGGGATGCTGGCAAAGATATATTATTCATAGCCTATTACCATCCCAACATGGCTCTCACACCTTTAGGTGAGGAGTTTAAGAAGCTATACTACCAGAAATACGGAGAATATCCAACTTATCACGTATACAACGTATATGGAGCTATAATGATATTAGCGCAGGCAATAGAGAAAGCCAGATCTCTAGAGCCTAGAGCAATTATCGATGCCCTTCTTAAATATGAATTTACATCATGGAACGGAGTTGTTAAGTTTAATAGGGCTGAAGGTGTTTATTGGCAGCAATGGTCTCCACCTATGATGATTGTTCAATATACCAAAGTTGGACAAAGTTTCGACGAAGCGAGAATAATATTTACACCTGCAAGATAGGGTGGATATAATCGTCCATGAAGTCGAGCTCTTTATTAATGTATTGCTTTCTGGCATTTTTTTAGGCATACTATATGCCTTGATGGCCTTAAGTATAGCCTTTATCTATAGCATTATGAAGATGATTAATTGGTCTATGGGAGAGTTCTACATGATAGGAGGTTATATACAATATCTATTGCTAGCAAGCACTATCGTACCAAGAGAGCTATGGTGGGTCGGTATATTGATATCAGCATCTGTAGCAGGGTTGTTAGGCATGGTCGTAGAGGTATATATATTAAAACCCATTTACATCAAGAGAAAATTTGAAAGAGTGGACGATTATCTAACAATAACTACCATATTGCTATCGTATCTACTAAGAGCTATAGCAATAGTAATAGCTGGTCCTTATATATTTTCACCTCCAAATCCTTTAGAATATAATATATCTATCCTAAGTTTGCCGCTCCCAGGCGAACGATTAGCCGCTATCATAGTGACTAGTATTGCTATTGCATCGCTTTATCTTTTTGTCTATAAAACAAAGCCTGGACTCATATTCAGAGGAGTTGCCCAAAATAGTCTAGGTGCCATTATATGTGGCATTAATATTTATAAAATATACACATATGCCTTCGCAATAGGGTGCGGGTTGTCGGGTCTTTCTGGTGCTGCCTTAGCACCAGTATTTCTAGTTTATCCCACAGCTGGGTCTATAGTTACTACAAAAGGCTTTGAAATAATAGTCCTCGCAGGGCTAGGCTCGTTACCTGGAGTTCTCGTTGCATCAATTATGATAGGCTTAGCTGAGAGCATGTTATCTACCTACATTAATCCTGCGTATAGAGATGCGTACGGCTTTTTGATTATGATCTTAATGCTATTGATAAGACCTCACGGACTTTTCGGTGAGAAAAGGAGAGAAGTATAAATAGATTTTATATGCCCTAATTACTTATTATCATTAAATAACTTTTATTTTTAAGTACTTCTTCAAGAGATCCGTAATACTACCTTTCAATAATATAACAATAATAAAGGTTACAATTGAAAAAACCAATAGCCTGGTAGCGCTACCCATTCTAGCCATTTCTGATAATACTTCAACCGTGAAAGCTCCTATAACGGGGCCTGTTATGGTTCTCCATCCCCCTAGTAAAGTACTTATTATTATCATACCCATCTCAGTAAAATTTAATATGGCAGGGCTCAAGGTTCCTACATAGTGCGCATAAAAGCTTCCAGCTATTCCGGCAATAAAAGCGCTTAGAGCAAATACGTTCTTCCTAATAGCTATAAAATTAATGCCAAGCGAGCCAGCAGCTATTTCGTCATCTCCAATTGCTTTTAAATAGAGCCCATATCTAGATCTCATTATCATGATTGTAGCATTATAGCTGATCATAGATAATGCCAAGGCTACATAAAAATATCTGTAGTCTGGAACAATGGAGCCAAATAGAGGAGGCACTTGTAAACCTAACTCCCCTCGTGTGATCTGATATTCTGCGGTGATAGCTATACGTGCAATTTCAGCAAAAGCCCATGTGGTTAGAGCTAAATATATTCCTTTCATTTTTATAGTAATATGCCCAATTAAATAGCCAATCACCGCAATAATGAAGCCTGCTAGAATCATCGATACAGGAATAGGTATGTCGAGATAGACGACCATAAGCGCAGAAATATAGGCAGCCAAACCGCTGAATGTATGCGTTGATAAACAGAAGAGACCTGTATAGCCAGCCAATAGATTCCAGCTCGTAGTTAATATACTATAATATAAAGACAATATTATTATATGAATAATATATATATCTTTTAGTATTAATGGTAATGGCATTAGCACGAAATAAATAATGTTGTAATAAAGAATCTGTGCATTAAAGAGACTCCTAGCAGAATATATACTCGTTCTTATATGTGTCATATAATACCATCATAGACATTAATAGAATACAGTCTTAAATTTACCTAACTAACATATATAATTAATGGGGGAATCATGAATAGTCTCCTTAGTGTAAAAGATCTATATAAAGGTTTTAAAGGTCTCAGAGCCCTAGCAGGAATTTCATTTACATTGAAATCTTCAGAGCTGTTGTGTATAATAGGTCCTAATGGGGCAGGAAAGACCGTACTTTTGAACGTCATATCAGGAGTCTATCCCCCTGACTCAGGAGAAATTATATTTAACAATAAAAATATTGAAAAGCTGGATATGCCTTCAAGGGTAAAGCTAGGGATTTCAAGAACATTTCAAATACCAAGAGTATTTAATAGTTTAACTGTGATCGAAAATCTATTAATACCAGCATTCACAATACGTAAAATGTCATACAACGAAGCATTAAGAGAAGCAGAGAAAATCTTAAAGTTTATAAGACTTGACCATTTAAAGTATGAATTGTCTAAGAATCTCTCTGGTGGACAAAAAAAGCTGCTTGAAATAGGAAGGGCTCTCATGACATCCCCTAGATTGATGTTACTGGATGAACCCCTGGCTGGGGTTAATCCAATATTGGCAGAGTTAATAATTGAGGTATTAAGAGGGCTAATCGAGCGTGGGATCAGCGTAATTATTGTTAATCATGAAACCTTATATCTCAAAAAAATAAAGCCAGATAGAGTCCTTGCAATGAGCTCTGGAAGGATTATAGCAGAAGGGCCCTTGGAAGATGTGATAAGCAATAAAGCAGTTATAGAAAGTTATCTGGGGAGGTGATATGGGAGGAAAAATAACTAACAATACTAACAATATAGAAGAGAGTAGCTATGAAGTCTTAACAATAAAGGATCTTACGAGTGGTTATAGTGAAGAGACTATCGTTCTAAAAGATATCAATATGAAATTGAGAGAAGGAGCTATATATGCCGTCATAGGCCCCAACGGGGCAGGAAAATCAACCTTACTCAAGACAATATACGGAATCCTTAAGCCCAAAAAAGGAAAGATAATTTTTAAAGGTATTAACATAGCTGGTCTCGAACCTTGGCAGATTAGAGATATGGGTATTGTATATATTCCTCAAGAACAGACATATTTCCCCTATTTAACCGTCGAAGAAAACCTAGAGCTGTGCTCCCATCTTATCAGGAAGAAAACTAAGCGTGATGTATCGGAAGTTATAGGAGAAGTGTTAGATCTATTTGTAAATTTAAAAATGAAGAGGAGGCTTAAAGCTTCATATCTAAGTGGTGGTGAGCTAAAAATGTTGGATATAGCTTGTGGTATTGTTATAGATCCTAAGTTAATGCTAATAGATGAACCTACCGCTGGACTTGCTCCTAATTTAGTGGGCGCTGTATATAATATGATCAAACAGCTACAGGAAGAGAAAAAAATATCTATATTATTAGTAGATCAAAATATATTACAGGCTGTTAAGATCTCCGAATATGTATATATAATGGAAGGTGGGAGGGTGGTATTTGAAGGATATACCAGAGAAATACTTGACTCTTTATACGATCTAATGAAAAAAGTACTAATAGGGTTTAGTTAACCTAGTAGTATATTCTGAACCAAGTTAAAGGTTATATTGTAATTAAACTTACTATTAAGAGGGAATAATATGAGCCAAAAGTACGAAACAGTAATTTTAGAAAGAGGAGAGATAACAAAAATAATACTAAACCGCCCCGAAAAGCTGAATGCATTGAATTCGCAACTTAGAAGAGAGCTTGTTAGTGCAATAAATGAGGTGAAGAATGATCCTAAGGTTAAGGTAGTCATCTTTGCTGGGGCAGGTAAAAGCTTTTGCGCAGGACAAGATATAAATGAATCGGTTCAGTTTAGAGCTGAGGATGCCATAAAGTGGATTGAAGAGAACGAAATTCTTTATGAGGCAATAAGAAGTATAGATGTACCTACAATAGCCAGGATACATGGATACGCTGTAGGAGCAGGATTTCAAATAGCCATGCTACCAGATATAAAAATCGCTGCTGAAGATGCTAAACTGGGTCTGCCAGAGATCAACGTAGGAATACCAGCTATCTTAGGCTCACAGATCCTGCTTATGCTAGGGATGCCCTTATCTAAGGTGGCCGAAATTATAATGCTAGGATCCGATAGATTTATTACTGGAAAAGAAGCCGAGATGTACGGTCTCGTTAATAAAGCTGTTCCAATCGATGAGCTAGATAAAACCGTTGAAGATATAGCAAAGAAGCTTGCATCGATGCCACGGACCGCTCTAAAACTTAATAAAATGTGGTTAAGAGAATTAACATCTTCGATGCTCAGAGAAGCATATAAATACGGTAAAATAGCCCATACAATCGCATTTGCCTCAGGGGAACCTCAAAAAGCTATGACCGACTTCTTGGAGAAAAGGAAAAAGAAATGAAAAATGCAACGAATACTATTCATAAATGGATGTATCAATAGTAAATATCTGAGGTAGGCTAGCAGTGTGGGTACCTGAGTATTTAGCTAAAGACTTAGTTTCAAAGCATGGAATAAGTATTCCAAAAGGTATAGTTGTTTCATCCAGAGACGTGAGTTTCGAAAAAATAGTTTCTTTAAGCTACCCTGTAGTAATAAAGATTCAAATACCGAGCACTAATAGAAGCAAAATAGGAGGAATAAAAATAGCTAGAACACCTCAAGAAGCATTCCAGATCATAGATACAATGAATAAATCCAAGTTTGGTGAATATACCGTGGATAGGTTATTAATAGAGGAATGGATAGAACATAAAGACGAGATATATCTAGGTTTATATGTAGATCGCGATAACGCATCGATCAAGTTAATAGCAAGTAGATATGGAGGATCCGGTATAGAGGAGATACCTCAAGAAGGGATTATATTAATAGACATTAACCCATTAATTGGTCTCCAACGGTATATGTTTAGAAAGTTACATATGAGACTTAATCTTGACGAAAATATAACGGAGAAACTTGATCTAATTATAAAAATACTTTATGATCTATTTGTAAAACTGGATCTGTTATTGTTAGAGATAAATCCGCTAGCAGTAACTTCTGATGGGTCGCTTATAGCATTAGATATTAAAATGATCGCAGATGACTATTCTATATTTAGACAGAATATGCTGAAAAATATTGAGAGAGTAGATCTCTTACCTTTTGAAAGGAAAATGCAGGAACTTGGAATTACAGGAAGTATAATAGATAAAGAGGGGAATATCGCTGTGATCGCGAGTGGTGCTGGATGCCTTATGAGTACAGTTGATACCATGAAAATGATGGCGGGTAAGGTTCTTTTAGCAGTTGATTTAGGGGGCAGCGTGTTTAGTGAGAAAATAGAGACGTTAATAAGTGAGATCTTATCTGAAGTAGTGAAATATGATCCAAAAGTAATATTAATAAACGCATTTTTCAACATGGCAAGATGCGATGTACTTGCAAAGGCTGTTAAAAATAATGTAGCAAAAGTAAGAGGTACGCCCATAGTTATAAGATTGAAAGGCAGATATGACAGGGAGGCAAGAGAAATTCTATCGTCAGTTTATAATATCTACTATACAGATTCGTTTGATAAAGCATGTGAAATTGCTGTAGAAATTGCTCGATCTAAGGTGTGACTTATGGCTATTATAATTGATGAAAATACCAGGGTCATGATACAAGGTATAACAGGTGCTGTAGGGCGTATGTTTGCGCAGAAAATGATCCATAATAAAACTCCTTTAGTAGCAGGAGTATCACCTGGAAAAGGTGGACAGGAAGTCTACGGAATTCCGGTCTATAACACGGTTGAAGAAGCCGTGAAAGAGAGAAGTCCCAACACCTCATTAGTAGTAGTTCCACCGCAACATGCAAAAGACGCTGTTATAGAAGCCATAGATGCGGGGATAAAGATAATTATAATATATACAGAAGGCGTGCCTATTCATGATGCCCTATACATAGTGAACTATTCTAAACTCAAAGGAAGTTTGATCATAGGGCCTAACGCTGCCGGTGTGGCATCGCCAGGAAAGGGAAACGTGAGTGATATAAGCGATGATATATTATCTGCCGGAAATATAGGAATAGTATCAAGAAGTGGTACACTATCATATGAGGTAATATATAAGTTAAAATCCGCAGGGCTTGGTATCAGTACCGTAGCCTGTATAGGAGGTGACCCTGTAATAGGCTTAAGATATAGGGATATTTTAGAGATGTTTGAAAGAGACCCTGAAACAAAGGCTGTAATTCTTCTTGGTGAAATAGGAGGCACGGACGAAATAAAAGCAGCTGAACAGATAAAAAGTATGAGCAAGCCTGTATATGCGTATATTGCTGGATGGAGCGCCCCACCAGGAAAAAGGATGGGTCATGCAGGGGCTATAGTAATTAAAGGGATAGATAGCGCTCTCTATAAGTATCAAAAATTAAGGGAAGCCGGAGCTTATGTATTTAGCTCTATAAACGAGTTAGTTAAATCTATTATAAGTAATCTTGGGATATCATCAAAATAAGCAGCATATCAATTAAGTATTAGGCATAAAAGTCTTGTGATCATACTGATTTAGTCTATCTAATGTAATCTCTTATCTGTTACGAGAATTACATACTTACCCGCACGATTTTCTAAAGCCTTTCTATAAATTATTTCTGCTACAGCTACATCGAGCATTCCAGTTCCTATAGGAACAAATAGAATTATCTCATTATTGTTCTCTCTTCCATGCTTCAAAACTATTATAATCTCCCCTATTGTAACATATATCTTTTTCTGTTATGTTGCCTTTTTCTACAAGCTTTTTAAGGTATCCCCTACGGAGAGCCTGCTCTATGTGATCTACAATTATTTTATTAGCCTTTTTAATAGCATCATCATAGAGCTCTTGGTATGATCCCAAGGCCGCTATAAGATGCCCTTCTCTAATCCATTCAGGCTTAAGGAAGGGTTGTCGAGAGGTCGTTAGCGTAACAATAATATCAGACTCCAAAGCACATTCCTCGGGTTTTTAGCTACATGGATTGTAGCTTTAACTTTAAATTTTTCCTCAAGTATATCAATAGTTCTTTGTATAGCTTCTTCCCTAGTGCCACATATTATAAATTTAAGATGTGGGAATATTCTGGACAAGAGATAATGGTATCTTGCTTGAGTACCTGCACCATAGATCCCAACGATCTTTGAATCCTTTCGCGCCAAATATTTTATACCTATAGCCGTCTGGGCAGCAGTGCGCAAGGAAGTTACTACAGAGCCTAAAGGCATTCAAAGGGCTCCGGAGCCGCGGCCAATAAGCGGCGTGAAAGTATATACCTATGCCCCGGGCATCTATGTATCCGGCAAAGCCCGTGGGACCGGGGGCTTTGATCTGGGCATTCTAGCTGATTCCGTTAAGGGGGATCCTAGTAATAGAACTGTTGATCCCGCTTCTTATCTACATAGTCCTTAAGGTCATTGACCTTTTATCGATGTATTTTTCAGATCGTCGATCTCTTATTGATAGCCTCGAACCTATATCCATGTAAAACCCACCACCTATAGAGTGGTCTCGCCTAGCCTGTATTCATAGTTCTGCCCATCGATATATAGGGAGAGGGTGAGGCTCACCAACACCTTCGAAGCAATACCGCACCGCCTTACCATCTGGAGATTCTCCTGAGCTATTTCGGACACTCTCCCAAGCAAGCTGTCTATATAGCCCTTGGCTGCTGCCTTGATTTCCTCAATAGCTTTGGGCATCCTACCTGGTAGATGCTTTGCTAGTTCCTCGCTATCTAAATATACCGACATGGTTAGGCTTATGGGTATGGCTAGGGTGTTTTCGGCTATCGAGTAGTGGAGGGATAGCCAGGGGGGTGATAGTCTTATCTCTACATCTTTCCTAGCCAGCTCCTTAACCTTACCAGCGATAATATCTAATATCTTTCGAGCCTCCTCCTCAGCCTGCTTCTCGATTAGGGGTCTTATCGAGCTTTCGAGGGAGTTTACTGTTGACGAGAGTATTGAGAGGATCTTGCTGACCCTAACCCTATCCTCCTCGGGGAGATCCTCGTGGCCGAGCTCCTTAGCATTACTGCTATACACAGCCCAAAGGCTCGCTATACTCCCAACATCTACAGAGCGCCTCTTACTGGAGGGTAAAATATATTCTAAGGAGTATGTGGTGAGTATCTGGGGCGCCATATGAACCATCCTCCTCGCAGCTGGCGATAGCAGTACCGAATACGGCATTGATCTTTATACTATGAGCTCGTATCCTTCGAATGGTTTTTTAAACGATATGCTATCCCCAAGATCTCTAACCTCTACCAGGCACTTCGGGATCTGCTCGACAGCCTCGGGCATATATGGTGATGCCCTGGCCCAGTAGCTGTTGAAAATCTTGACGGCGCTCGCTGGATCTACGTCGCACAGCGTTTCGATGTTGAGGCCTCTGAGGACATTGCACGTTAGGTTGGCAGACCCGCCGTAGGCCTTCCCATCTGCTATATATAGCTTTATATGCATGAACGCCCCTGAGTAGATCCTTACCTCCGTGGCCTCGAGACCCCTTAGAACATCAGGGCCCACCTCGCTGGAGACTAGCAGCCTCACGCTAACACCCCTGGACACGGCCTCCCTTATAAGGCTAGCGCCGCAGCCGTCAAGGAAGGCTGTGGCTATCCAAAGGCTCTGGGCTGCGCTGCTAAATAGCCTTGAGAGGAGCTCGGGCACATTGTCATAACACTTACCAGCAGCCATAGCCCCCTAATAATGTTTTAAGAGATAGATATATATTTCAAATAAAATATAGGGCTGGTCGAACCCCCCAAACCATCTAAAGCATCCCGGAGATTTATACTAAGCTAGTGAGAGTTAGATCTCATCTAAACCTCCTCAACAGAGCCCATTAAATGATGGGCTCTTTGTGGGGGCTGTTTGTGGGTTCCACCACAAATTTATGATGGAAACCCTCCACAAGGGGTGAAACGTTGAGTAGATTCTAGCGTGAAAGGGGTGTTGTCTCGTTGTTGTCTCGCTAATGTGATTAAATTGAGGCCTGACCTCTTTAAAAGGGCAGTTTTCCTTTAGAAGGTTCATCTATATCAACCTTCCTAGCAGCCTGCTGCTCAGCCTGCTTAACAATCATTATGGCTGGGTCGAAGTCATGTACTATGTAGGGGAGCACCCTCAATATAATAAAATATAATTAGCACAACAACCACGAGAAAAACCTGTTCGGAGCCTTGAAGGCCAGATACCTGGCAAACCCAAGCAACTCACCTACCCATAAGCCCTGCCGAGATTATGGCAGCATTAGCCACTATCACAGCCCCTATAACAGCTGCCAACACATACACCAACGAGTTGTCTGGGGCATATCTAGCAGGGGTTGGTAGGGGCTTGGGCGAGACTGCCACAGCCTGGGCCGGGCCTGAGGCGCAGACGCCGTAGGTGTGGCTGTATAGGCTGCGCCCACGCCTGCCTTGACAGCCTTCACGTTAATGGCGAGCTCCCTATAGCTTGTAAAAGATCCATATTCTATGGAATAGGAGGCGCTGATCCTAACGCTATACCTGACGGCCGGGAGGAACCCTAGATCCAGCCTATACAGATCCTCCACAGCCGAAGCCTCATACTCAGCCCTTATAGGCCCCTCAACAGCTGTCACAACCCTCGCATTCCTGACAGAGGTGTTTAGATAGTCCCTCACCTTAAGGGTTATCGAGAGCTCCTCACCCTACAACACCTCGCCCCTATAGCTGGCTACGTCTATATATAGCCTCTTAAACTCGTTCTTGAAGTGGTACTGAAGGGTTTCCTATAGATTCACGGGCATATGATCCTCTATCTATATGGACACGGGCTTCTTCTGAATCTCTTCTGGGAGCTTTCGGGGCTTCATAGATCCGCTAAATTTCTTATCTCTTGCTAGGCTTTTCAATCCTTCAATGCAGTGTTCTAGGATGCTATGCGCCCTCTCGCAACGATAATCGTCTTTATATGCTTTTACCCATAATTAGGAGGTGGATTGTTGGTGGGGTTGAGGGGTTTATCTAGGGTGGGTGTTGTTGTGGTTGTGGTAGCATTAATAGCTATAGGCGTTCTGGCCTTTCTGCTAGTTATGCAGAGACAGGCAGCACCACAGCCAAGCATAGTAACACCAATCTCGCCAGCAAGAAGCCCTATACCAACACCAACTACACCAGCAGTTTCCCCAACAACACCTGCCATAACCAAGAAGGATACCCTAAAAGTAGCCATAGGAACAGATCTAGATACAGTGGATCCCCACAGTCAGACCTCTATTGTAGTCTATAACGTGCTTAGGCATGTCTACGAGACTCTCCTTTGGTTTGATGCTAGGGGCAATGTTATTCCTTGGCTTGCTGAGAGGTGGGAGGTGTCTCAGGATGGGCTTGTATATACATTCTATCTTAGAAAGAATATCAGATTCCACGACGGATCTGAGCTCAACGCAACAGTTGTGAAGGCGAATATAGATAGGTGGATAGACCCAACCGTTAGAGTTCCAGCGAGGACTCTTGTGGGGAAGATAGATAGAGCAGAGATTGTGGATCGATATACTGTGAGGATCTATCTTAAGGAACCATTCGGCCTTTTCGATAAAGCCATAGCCTATTTCATACCCATAACTAGCCTTGATGTTATTAAGAAGTTTGGTAATCAGACAATAACTGAGGTCATAGGTACTGGGCCCTATAAGTTTGCCTCTTGGGAGAAGGGCAAGAGAGTTGTTCTGGAGAGGAACGATGATTACTGGGGTCCTAAGCCACCTATAAAGAGAATCGAATGGCTTATAATACCAGAGGCATCTACAAGACTAGCAGCACTGTTAGCAGGGGATGTCGACTATATATATGCTCCTCCCCCACCAGATCTTGAGAGACTTAGGAGCGACCCTAGATTCGAAGTTATTACCCCAACTAGCAATGCGTATCTACATTTGAGCCTCATACCGAGAGGGCCTCTTGCAGATCCCAAGGTTAGGCAGGCTCTTAATTATGCCATAGATAAGGAGGCGATAGTGAAGAGCGTGCTATTTGGTTTGGGCGTTGTGGCAGATTCTGCTGTACCTCCTCACTTCTTAGGATATTCTAGGATGAATCCATACGGCTATGACCCTGAAAAAGCTAAACAATTATTAGCAGAAGCAGGATACTCTGGCGGGTTTAAGCTTCTTTTAATACACCCAACAGGAGGTTCCGGCTTTATAAACGATAAAGGAGTTGCAGAAGCTATTCAAGCGTACCTCTCTAAGATAGATGTTAGCGTTGAGCTAAAAACTATGGACTGGCCCTCATATATAGCCGAGCTGACAAAACCTTTAAAGGATAAACAATACGATGCAATATTGAGGCTCTATGGACCTGCCATAGCTGATGCTCATTTTATTCTCTATCCCCTGCTCCACTCAAGCCAACGAGATTATCCCAATATTAATAACTATTCAAATAAGGAAGTGGATTCCCTACTAGATCAGGCAGCCATAGAGAGGGATCCTACCAAGAGAGCCGAGCTCTATAGAAGAGCGATTGAGATCATATGGAGAGACGCTCCCTGGGTGTTTATAGCAGCACAAAAGCAGTTTTACGCAGGCGTTAAAGACCTTAAGGGGATATTTATATTCCCAAGCGGTCTGCAAATTTACTTCTATAACGCCTACTTTTCATAGATACGCTGTAGTATTAAGATCCTTTAGAAGTTCTCTATATAGGCTAGCACTCCATGGCTTTACTAACCTCTGGAACGATTCTAGATATCTTTCCCTCTAAAGCAGCTATCCTAAGACTCTGTCTCAGGTAGGAGGTGTCATGGATAAATATACGCCTAGGAGCTCATCAGGCTTGTCGGATGTTTGGACTAAGAATTGATTCTATATGCTATTTCCTAATATGGATCGCCTCTAGAGATCCTCCAATACTTTAAGCAACCTCCTCAAAGGCTTTATGACTTTTTATCTGCAGAGCACTATGCGAGCCTTCTCTATGAGATCTTTCATTATGCTAGCTGTATTTTCAAGCACTTTATATGCGTCTCCATCATTTGCCCACCCTCCCCTCAATATAGAGGGGCTATGCTCGATACCTTGCTTCGGCTGGCTCAACACCTGTTTCCATCGCCTCTGAGCATAGTGCGCTACAATATTCCTTAGATTCCTTAGTCTATTTATTTCATTTTCGAGTCCACCATCTAATAGCCCTAATCTCCTGGCTTCGCCGATGATGTAGCCAAAGCCCTTTTCATATATATCATAATCGGGTTCGATGCTCCAGACGTGCCCTCTCTCACATTTAACCCCGCCCTTCACGGCTGAGACTAAGTCGTAGAGCAGAGTCTCTAGAGCAACACCACAGATAAGTATTGACGCCATAAACGCGCCATTCTGGTAACATGAGAGGGCCTTCCTGAACAGGTCTAGGCTCAGACCAACGACTAGGTGCATGTTCGCTACATCCCCAGAGGATATGAGAATCTGCCAGGCCCTCTTCAATAGTCCTTCCCTAAAGTTTCTAGTATCGTCACACATGCTAGGACCTATCAAGACGATCTCGTCTCCTCCTGACATGGCCGGCTCTCCATGCCTAAGACTATCCTAATCTATATATCTCGTGTTCCAGCATATGACGAAGAGGTTTCCTATGGCCTTGAATATACAGCTAATACACGGGGGACCTGTCAGAGCATTAGCACAAGCTTAGCTCAGAAAATTGTTATCAAAGGTCTGGTACCTGCATAACTAGCCCATGCTGGAAACCCTTCCCAGATGAGATCGAGGATATTTTCCACACAGCTATATGCTAGTATTTTTCAGTGGGAAGATAGGTAAAGGGAGACAATGTGATCAAATGTCTAGAAGATCTCCTGAAAAACTTGTCGGAGAGAACTATCATAGGCTGGGATAATAGCTTCATATCACTCATGCTACTAATCCTAATCACAGCAGAGGATCTGGCGGTGGAGAAGATACTGAAAATAAGCAAAGAAATAAATGATGCTATAAGCATTGGGATGAGAAGGAGATGCCCCAAGCATCAGCCCTAGTGATAAGGGGGCTAGTAACGGGAGAGATCAAGCTGACAAGGATAGACATACTAGCCATAGTGATCAAAGAGATTTTAACCACGATAACACTTCTATTACTACTAGCACCAATAGGATTCGCAATCGGTTTAATACCATATATAGCCTACAAAGGCCCAGCCTATTCAGCATGGTTAGCAGCAACAGTAACAATGGCGCTGATCACATCAAGCTATGTAGCAGAGATTGTAGGGTCACTACTACCAGTAGCACTATCAAGGCCCAGAATAGACCCCGCAGTATCATCAGCACCCTTCATAACAGCTGCAGATATACTAACAGTAACAGTATATTTCATCATAGCAACACATTTATTCCAATTCTAGAGCTAGAAATAAGATAAGTCTCCATGCCATTTATAATGGTGGAAAAGCTATCTCACCCACTCTCTCCAGACTATCCAAGCTGAAGATCTTGATCTTGTCATGGGATATAGTATATAACTTATCGCCTATATAGAGGGACCTAAAAACACCCTCATGACTCAGTATGGCCCTGAGATGTAGCCTATCCTGGCTATACCCAATAACAGCTACTCCTGATACCCCATCCCTAGCTACTGGTATTAGTAACAGCCTATTATCCAGATCCACAGTTACCGCGTGGTGATCCCATAGGGCCTGGCTCGAGACCCCCTCCATCTTTAGAACGGCTTTCTCAGAGATATTTCTGGGATCTGTTATGTTGTATATAGCGATCTTGAGGCCGCTGCCCTCAACCCCTATCCCGACCAGGGTTCTGTTATCAACTGGGTGGAGGTACTCGCTATACCCGGGGATCTTTATATACCCAATCACAACGGGCTTCTCAGGGTTTCCTATATCTATAGCATATAGTGGATCCACCTGCCTGAATGTAACCAGGTAGAATATGTTGTTGAGAAGTCTTGCAGCATATATCCTCTCACCCCTGGCTAGGTTCTCCAAAAGCCCCTTGATCTTCATGTCACCTATAGAAGCTATTATCACATTATTGCTCGTATTTCCAGATGGCAATAGGTTCATGTAGATCGAGATCTTAGGTGGCGGAGCAGGGATCGCGGTAGCCTCTATTGAGACTATTCTCTCAGTGCATATTGAGGAGCACTCAGTAATCCTTATACTCACATTCCGAGGTGCAGGGATCCTTGTCTCCAGAAGCCCTATGGATAGAGATGCGTTCCTCGAGGTGGTTCCGACAACTAGATAGCCTCCCCTCTCCTCTATAGAGAACTGATCCAGAACAGAGCCAGGGATATCAATATATCCCCTATAGGAGATGCTAGAACCCCTGACATCGATCACAAAGACCCTCGAGCCATCCTGGAATGACAAGCCAGAAAGCTCTCCAGAAGCCCTGGATACTATTGATTTGGCTGAATCTAGATCCAGCAACCCCAGATAGTTCTCAACAAGCCTTTGAGCACCACTTATATTCCCGGAGAGAGCCTCTGAATACACCCTGGATCCAAGATCCCCTGGGAGATATCTAGCGAGGGCTGATAGTGCTGATATATAGGCATCTATATAGCCCCTATAGGAGACTATATATAGCCTGGAGGGACTCATATAGATCCAGCTCGTGCTCGAGATGAGGAGAGAGATCTCAGAATGCCCACCACCGGCAATATCTATAGAGGCTATGGTTGCGAAAGAGCTTGGCACAGGATCTACTAGGTATATTTTAGAAACACTTATGGGGGAACCATTAATAGATGGTATGAGCCCAGGCCTGGCTGGGGTTGAGAGCACAAGATATATAGATCCATTGATCATTCTGGCACCAGAGAGGAAGCCGCTATAGTCTAGGAGAAGCCTCTGAACAGGCCTCGATGGTGAGGATATATCGTATACATACACAGAGGTGTTCTCATAAGTATAGGGGTAGAAAAGAGGTATAGAAACCCTATCAAGGACCCTGGGGTAAGGGGCAGATCCTATGCCCGCTAGGATAACGAGATAACTACCCCACAGGAAAACCCCTCTAGCACTTCCTCTAAGGGGTATCACAGAGGCTAGGGAATTCCTAGATGCATCCACGATATATACTCGATCTCCTGAGGAGACTACAATGATTCTCCCGTCACTCTTAACAGGATCGATCTCATCGATGCCAGCAACCTGGACATTGGTGGATGAATACCTAACAGAAACCCCAGAACCAGAGGCCAGAGGCATAACAGGAGTCACCATCCTAGGAGCAACGCCAGGAGTAGCAGACTCTATAACTGAATCCTGAGCCTTGGAATACAGGCTAGAGAGAAAGAAAAGAACCTCGGAATAGCTCGCAAAAACCCTTATAAAACCCTTGACACCCATATCTTTTGCAGAGCCCACAGGGCTCGTAACAACATCGCTAGAAAAGGGTGGAGAACGATCACGAGAACCAGGGGGTAAGATATATAGCATAGAAAACATGCTAACAAAAACAATGGATAGAGCTATATAGAGGTAAACCCTCTTTATCCTAGGGCGAGATCGAATCCCCAAGGCAAAACCCCAAATAGCATTGGGCAGGAAATGTTTAAAATATATGCCTTGCACAAAGTGTACAAGGATCTTAACATATGCTAAGAATATTTATATCCCAGGGGAATAAAACATGGTGACCCTGATGGCTATATATGTGATAAAGAGAGATGGGAGTAGGGAGGAGTTCGTGTTCGAGAAAATAGTGGTTAGCTGCATGAAGGCGGGAGCAACTGTAGAGGCTGCGAGAAAGATCGCTAAGATCATAGAAGGGAGACTACTAGATCAGGGAGTAAAGGAGGTTAGCGCAAAAGAGCTGACAAGGATGGTTCTCGAGCTACTGAAGAGAGAGAATGAGGACTGGTATAGAAATTGGATAGTGTTTGACGCAGCTGTAAAGAGAAGAAGAACAGAGCAGGAGCTCGCCTCGAAATAGTCATGGCTGCGACAAAAATCCTCGCCCCTAGGATGAGAGAGACTATTTCTTAGAACACCTACACCTATATATAGCGATCCAGCTTCTAGCATGCCCCGACAAGAAGACAGCATGCTCCTATCCTCGGTTTCTGGATAGATTAATATGCCATATATGCTATAATAACCTAGCGGTTGTACCCCATATGGGTTTTGGCGAGGGCTCTAGAATCCATCCTGGAGGTGTCTCTATAAATGAGTGGCTTCTCAATATATCTACTCTATTATATGTGATAGCCCTTATTGGCGCTTCCACATATCTCCCCAGATACGCCGTCTCCCTAGGTGCTAGCGAGACTAGCGTCTCTCTTCTTGCGAGTAGCTATGCTGCTGCATCCATACCGCTTGTCCCCCGATGATCATTGATTGCCATTGGT
>Ga0209670_100158_pt1 | contig 43973 bp, 48 predicted proteins | sample PerSpoBPS_BMetaG_FD_184741 | JGI IMG/M metagenome (GOLD analysis project Ga0209670, IMG submission 184741) | Thermal spring microbial communities from Yellowstone National Park, Wyoming, USA - Perpetual Spouter B (PS_B) MetaG (SPAdes) (version 3) | ecosystem: Environmental > Aquatic > Thermal...
AATCAGATGGGAGGGATATGACGCCCCCCTTAACAGAGCCTCAGGAGGTGCTGGTGAAGCTGGTGACCCCACACCAAGGGCTAACCCTCCTCACAGAATTAGAAATACCGTGAGAGGGGAAACGCTAACCAATGTTTATGAACGTACTATCGCTAGTGATCTACCGGTAGTCATATCCTGAATCCTTATAGCTATATAGATGTTTATATCTCCCTTACCGCTCAGCGGGGATAATGTTATGTTTAGCGCATCAATAAATAACCTATCTCCTACATTGATATATCGCAATAGAAGAACTTCATCTAGATATAGAAGTTTTTCTTCATCAAATAGGCTCCACGGGAATATAATTTTATATGTTGCTGCGTCTCCCTCAATATACATGATACCCCCCCTTATTGTTGTGAGAGTCCCTTCCACAGTAGTTCTAGAGATCGATAAATTGAAATTAGATACATTAAAGCTCTCTAAGTATAAACTAATATTTCTAATTATATGATTTAACAATAAGTATATATAGTTTGATATATTCCAAGGATTTTGAATAGCAGGCGAAGCATTTGTCCCCCAATACACCTGCTGATACCCTGGAGCGTTCTGAGGATAAGCACCTCTACTCCCTACTAAATTATTACCCATGGTATCGAGGTTGGTTTTACCTATGAATGCAGCTATAACAACTATAGATCCTCCGAGCATAGCTATTAACAATAGGGCAGCAGCTTGCGACCGCATATAGAGACCCAAACACAGTTTCTCTATACAGGGTAATAAGCCGATTTTAGCAAAACACGAATGTTTATCCATGGATGGGAAAATATTATATGGGAGGGGAGATATTGGCGGTAGCATCGATAGAGAGGGTTATAAGGGTGGGGGGTAAAAGGTGGGATACATATGTAAATCTATATATGAATAATAAAAACTACATAATTTATATCCCCATGTTGCCTAAAAAGCCAACCGGAATTTCCGTAGAGGTTAGGGAGCACGATAAGAAGGTATTTATAAGATTAATAAGCAGCGACGGGGGAATATGCACCTGCGAACTAGATCTACAGGCTCTGAATATCTCTAGATGCTACAATATCTCATGTACACCCGGTGCAACATGGATCGCCGATCAGGAGATCCTTAGATCGCATGTTAAATCCAGCTAACAATATAAACATTACAGCTTAGAATGGTATATGGTTTTATGCTCGATGGATGTTATCAGCTATAGTGATTTTACCGCTTTCACTATTTCTCCGGCCTTCTCTGGATTTCTCTCCAGAATTGTCCCCAATACTATTGCATCAGCGCCTGCCCTAAGGATCTCTACTGCCGTCTCAGGCTCCCTAATACCTCCGCCAGTTATTATATATAATCCTGTGTATTTCCTAACAGCTCTCACCACCTCCGGGCTGACCGGTTTAGGAGCGCCTGAACCTCCTTCTAGATATATGAACCTCATTCCAAGGAGCTCTGCTGCAATTGCATATGCCGCCGCTACCTCGGGCACCTCTTCAGGGATCGGCCTTGCCCACCCTATGTGCCCAACAGCTGTATTGCCTCCCATGAGTATATATGCTGTTGGCAGTGCCTCTAATCCGAATCTCTTCACTATTGGAGCACCTATCACCTGAGCGCCTATTATATAATATGGATCTGCGCTGTTTAAGAGTGACATGAACAAGATCGCATCAGCCTCTGGAGATATACCATTTACGTTGCCTGGGAAGAGTATTATTGGAACCCCAACCTCTCTGAGTATAGATATGGCCTTGCTAACTTCGATCTCAGATATACCAAGGCTCCCCCCAACCAGTATAGCATCTATATCCCACCCTCTGATAAGCCTCGGTATTTCCTCAATATTGTTTATAACATGTTTAGCAGGATCTGGATCTACCAATATGAATACCGCTTTCTCACCCCTCCTAGCCTTAACTTTCAGATATTCCTCCACCCTACCCCTCCACATAATCTCCACACCTCCACAGCGTCTTAAGCCGCGCTTACAGCTATATAGCTTTGCTACCCAGCTTCTTCGCCCCCGCCTTCTCCCCCTTTCTCCTCCTCAAACCATACCTCAGCCGTTCCTGAGAAATACTCGTCAATGAATTTGCCATATACATCTACAGGCTGTGCCAGCATAGGGATATCCCTAATAATAGATCTTAATCTGCACTTCGGATTTGAGCATGCTATATAAGCAACTCTCCCACCATCTTTCTCCTCAATCTTAACAGATATAGATATAGATCCACATTCAGGACATTGGAAAGTCTTCGGAGGCTTTCTCTTAGTCCAATGAACAGTTCTTAATGTCCTCCTCTTCTTCCTCCTCCCCACAGGCTGCACCTAAATCTCTATATCTTTGAGATTATTATATAACATCTTGTTCACGGTCATCGCCAGATCTAACGTTATATATGTTTCATATAAATGGAGACTCTGAGGATCTAAAGGGATGCTCACAACCTGAAAGCCTCGCCTTTTAAGGCGGGGAGGAGGTCAGCGGTTAAATAGGCTCAATAATATATTTAATGTGGTGGATGTAAAGCCTGGGTGTAGAAGGACTTAGAAAGGTTATCCTTGCTATAAGGAAGGATGAGCGTAGCTATCTAGATGAGGCTGTATCGCTTGTAAAGACGCTGGGAATCAATCATATAGAGTCTCTATTTGTCAAAAAGCCTAATCACAGGTATTATATTCAGGAGGAACTTGTAAAGAAAATGATTTCAAATGGGGAGAAGCCAGATTTAATTGTGATTTATGATAAGCTCAAACCCTGGCAATTCTATAACTTGTCAAAGGATCTAGGGTGTGATGTATGGGATCTAGTGCTCCTTCTCCTAAAGATCTTCGAGATACATGCCGGTACCAAGGAGGCCAAGCTCCAGATAGAACTCTCCCACTCGAAACACATGATCCCGGTGGTTAAAGAGTATATTAGAATGACAAAGCTAGGTGAGCAGGTAGGCTTTATGGGGCCAGGAGCATATGGCTATGAAAGCCTTTTAAGGGCTTTGAGAATGAAGGAGGTTAGAATTTCTAGGGAGCTCGCAACTATAAAGGCTAGGAGGGAGAGACTGATCCTCGCAAGGACTAAGAAGGGATATCCACATGTAGCTATAATAGGCTATACATGTGCTGGCAAGACAACCCTCTATAACAGGCTTACTGGGGATGAAAAGCCAACAGGTCCTATGCCTTTCAAGACACTTTCACCTAAGAGTAGGGCTGGGGACACACCATGTGGAAGGATCATATTTACTGACACGATAGGATTTATAAGGAAAATGCCTAGCGAGCTTATAGAGGTCTTCCACTCTGTGATCTCTGAGATCAAATATGCGGATTCACTTATCTTTGTTATAGATGCCCTAGATCCGCCTGAGGAGATGTTGGAAAAAGTTGAGACAGCCCTAGATCTCCTAGAGAGGATTGGGACTATAGATAAGCCAATAATTGTAGCTTTCAACAAAATAGATCTATTGGGAGGTTTGGATGAGAAGAAGGAGATCGAGGATCTCGTTAGAGGAGCTATGGAGTCTAAAGGCTTTAAACCCCATAGATTCTCCTGGATCTCAGCGTCGGAGGGGATCAATATAGAAGAACTATTAAGGGCCATATGCACCACAATTGGTATAAGCAATATAAATGCTCCCTCTAGATTCCACTAATCGATATACTATGTAAGATCCGGAATATGGATATATAAGGCTGTATAAATATTAGGTAAAGGTGCTATAAATGGCAGAAGCATTCGTGCTAATAAACACCGAAGTTGGCGGAGAAAACGAGGTTTTAAAGGCGCTAATAGGGATTGAAGGGGTTGAAGAGGCATATATAGTCTATGGGGTATACGATGTGGTTGCAAAGGTAAGAGCCCCTGACATAGAATCCCTTAAAACAATTGTTACAACAAATATCAGAAAGCTACCTAAAGTAAAATCAACACTTACAATGATAGTTGTAGAGGGTAAGAAGCTGGAAAATAGATAGCTACTGAAACTGAAAGCATAACTCTTCAATAGCTGGAAAGAAAGGTAAGCACAGGAAATACATGTTTAAAATCCTGTGATATTCTATCTTTAGATCTGCGATATTGCTTAGAGACATTCTGACCCCTTTAAATCATACAGAAGATCTTTTGCCGGGGTCTCCGGCCCATTACCCCTATCCCCTCTTGGGGGCTCGGGGCTGTGAACTTTATCATGGACTTGGAGACATGGGTTTACTAGAGGTTGGCCCCCGAGGTCCGCACGAAGCATAATCGTCATCAAAATTACTAGAGGATATAGAGATTATAAATCTCCATCCCCGCCTTGAATGGTGAGGCTTATAGTTGTAAACGGTGTTTATCTATACAAATATAATATAGCTGGTATAGTATCTGCCCTTATTAGCCTCCCCACAGCATCATCTATAGAGGTGTTCCATTGGCGGACGAGCTATTAAAGGTAGTCGATGTAGATGCATATATAAGCTATGCTGAGGGCTTCAACCCATATACGGTGCTCCAATGTACTCTGGAAGATGGCAGGTTATTTAACCTCTACTTAGTTCCAATAGAGATTGTGCTGGCTATGAATAAGATAAAGGGGCATGGAGTAGAAAATAATAGAGAAACACTTTTCGAGCTTCTCACAATATTCAGCGAGTTGGAGATTCTAAGGGATAGAATAGAGAAGGTAGTTGTTGATGAGGTAAGTGAGGAGACACATCTCTATACGGCGAAAATCTATATAAAGGGTTCTGGATTTACATTTGTGAAGAGAATGATACCCAGTCACGCGATATTCCTGGCATATTTGATAGGAAGCCCTATATATGTTTCTAAGGAACTTGTAGATAGACAGGAGGCTGATGAGAAAGAAGAGTCTAGAGGAAGATAAGTAGATCAGAATGGAACATAGCTATTAGATATTCACAGCTACATCCTATAATCTACAGCTCACCTAGTGGGTTTCTGCTTTTTACCCTTTAAAAGGGCGTCTAATGAGACTCCATTGACCATTATAACTTTGTATTTAACGCCTGGAAGATCTCCCATGGACTTGCCCCTAGTACCCCCAATCCCAGCTATTATTACCTCGTCATGCTCATCTATAAATGTGATACCCCCATCCTTTGGAACGAAAGCTGTTACAACTTTGCCGTTTTTCACTAGCTGCACTCTAACGCATTTCCTCAGAGCTGAGTTGGGCTGTCTGGATTCAATACCAACCTTTTCAAGGACTATACCCCTAGCCATTGGGGCTCCCTCAAGCGGATCGTATTTTTCTTTAAGCCTTAGCATCCTAACCCTGAAGTCCCTCTGGCTCCACCTAAATTTAAGTCTCTTTTTCTCCAGTTTTCGTGCAGCATATAGGCCTGAGGGTGCTTTTTTGCCGGACATCTTATATCCTGTAAATATTTTACTTTTAGAACTTATAAGCTGGGAATTTGAATGTATTCTAGTAAACGGGGATTATTTTATTTTTGTATTAATTAAATTATTGAGTAACTGTATTTATTAACCTTCTAACCAATATTATATGGTGATATTCGAAAATATCAAGCATAGCCGAATCTCCAATTGTTGAGCCTGATTGGCTTGAGAAAAACTTAGATAAGGTTAAGATCGTCGAGGTAGACTATGACCCTGCATCTGCATATAACATAGGCCATATACCGGGAGCCCTGCTGATAGATTGGAAAAGAGATCTGAATAGGTATCCTGAGAGAGACATCATAGATAAGGAGGGCTTTGAAGCACTGATGTCTAGGCTAGGTATTTCAAATGATGATCTAGTAGTGCTGTATGGAGACTATAACAACTGGTTTGCAGCATTTGCTTATTGGGTGTTTAAAATATATGGACATGAGAAAGTAAAGATCCTAAATGGGGGTAGGAAGAAATGGATAGAGCTGGGAAAGCCTTTGACAAAAGATGTTCCCCAGCCTAAGCCCACAAGCTATAAAGTCACAAAGGTTGATCTAACGATAAGAGCCTCTTTCCTAGATGTGCTAAAGAGCCTGAGAAACCCCAAAGTAGTGCTAGTAGATGTTAGAAGCCCTGCAGAATATAGAGGCGAGATCACAGCTCCACCCGAATATCCAAACGAGGCAGCCCAGAGAGGAGGCCACATACCCGGTGCAATAAACATACCCTGGGCCCAGGCTGTGAAGGAGGATGGAACCTTTAAGAGTATGGAGGAGCTCAGAGCGTTATATGAGAGTAAGGGGGTTACTAAGGACAAGGAAGTCATAGTATATTGCAGAATAGGCGAGAGGGCTGCTCACACATTCTTTGTACTGAAAGAGCTCCTCGGATATCCGAAAGTAAGGCTATATGATGGCTCATGGAGTGAGTGGGGGAATATGGTAGGTGTTCCGATAGAGAAGTGATCCCCATGGAAGAGAATCAGGCTAGGATCATAGATATAGGTGATCTCAGCATTCTTTGCAGCACATCAAGACTTGGAGAGATCAGAAGAAGGGTTCTAGAAAATCTCAGACAAGGAGAGGAGGCGATAATCCTCACAAGCGACCCTGAAACATGGTACTCATTAGCAAATCTGGGCGATGAACTGGGATACGATGTTCTAGAATCGAGGAGGGATGGCAATAAATATATAGTCAGGATAAGACTTAGATAAAGATTTTACGGCCCTCTCAAGAGTGTTGTTTAGGATATCTCAAGATTGTTTAGATCGTTCCCTGACGTCTTCACAGTCTTTTTCAAGCACTCTACGGCGATTCACCCTCTCACCCATACAGGAGGAACGAGTGTTTTGAGCAACCATGTTTGTGAGTTTATAGTGCTTTACAACTGAAAGCCCCGCCCTTTAGGGCGGGGAGGGGGTCAGAACTTCCCTGAGGCATTAAAACTCACTTGAACTTCTCCGACCTTAAGACCTTAAGCATCCTAATAAAGTTTCCTACCTCTATTTTTGCCCTTCAGCTTATGGAGCCAAAGTCCTCTTAGATCTTGAGAAATCTTTGTGATAGTCCCCCTTAACCCGCCTATCTGGTACTCCCTAACAACACCGATCCAATCTATCTTCATTATAATAATCATAAATATTATAGAGACTGTAAGGAGAATTGGAATCTGCAGATATTGTGGGAGACCTATATCTTCAACAGCTGTTGAGAAGCCTCTTCCAAGGAAAACTATAAGTAGGGATGCTACAGTCTTTCCCAGGAATGTGGCTAGGAAATAAAGAGATACGCTATATCCTGTGAATGCAATGGGTATCAATATTACATCATCTGGAATAGGCGTTGAGGTTGCCACTAGAACAAATAGGAATCCCCATTTCTTTATCAGATTGCCGAAGATCTCAACGTTTTTCCTACTCTCTTCTGACAATATTTTTGAAACCCCTCTACCTATTAGATAGATCACCATCTTTCCAATGGTAGATCCAATACCAGAGATAATAGCAATAGACACAAGAAATAGAGGATCGTGATACCTGTTGGAATAGTATATCAGAAGTAGATAGTAAGGCACAGCAGCATATGGTATAGAATTTCCTATGAGAGAAGCTATAAATACAGATATATATGGATTAGATCTTACACTCATAAATATATAATATACTCCCTCTATAAGCGCCCTTAATACCTCATCATGAACAGTCAATACTATCCTTATATAAAGTTACATAGAAACTAAAATAGATACTTATGAGAATTAGGCTATCGAAACCCATTAAAGCTAGGTGAGACGGGGGAACACTACCTTGTGAGATTTCTAAGATAGAATATGCTTCCTAGCACAAGGAATATTATACACCACGCTGCTAGCTTTAACAAAAGGATTAGTGGGTCCTCTGTTGTTGCGTTAGGTGTGAAGATACCTCTATATATGCTTGTTGCTATTGAAACCGGGTTATTTGAGATCATTATGTAGAGAACCTGTGGGAAATATCTTGATATCAAGCTATCTGGATAGAATACATTCGAAAAGAAAAACAGCACGAAATATGTAAAGCTCCTCATAGTAGCCTGAAGATCGAAGCTTCTAACTGCTGTAGAGATTACTATTGATAGGCTTGACATAGATATTGTGAGCATTATAGATGCGACAACCATAGTCCATGCTTCGGCTGGGGTTGGTAGCTTTCCATGGAGTATTACTAGAAGAAGTATGAATGGTATTTGATAGATAAGCCCCCTAACAGCGCCACCTAATATCCTGCCTATGGAGAGCTGCATCCTAGTTAGGGGGAGGCTTAGGAAATACTGTGTATAGCCTCTCCTAACCTCTACACCAACTTCCCTGCCTATGGAGAACGCTGAGGCAAAGGTAGCTATAGCGGTTATCCCTGGCGCTAGAAATAAGAGATAGTCGCTGATATAGGCTCTATTTATTATATTATTAAATATTAGGGCGAATATGAAGAGATCCGTTAGGTTCATCGTTATAAGCCCTGCGAGCCACCATTTATACTTCCAAAACCTATCTAGATCTCTCTTCATAACTATATATAGCCCTCTAGCATAGCCCATGCCAACGATCCTCATCTCCAGCCACCTCCTTCAGCCTTTCTCTCTATGAAGAGCATTGCTAGAACTGAAAGCCCTATAGCTAGGCCTGCTATATACGATATCATCTGCTCCTGGCTTAGATATAGAAATGACTTTAAATCTTCAAAGAGAAATAGGGCTCTTAAAAAGTCTGCAAGGCTTGAAAGTGGATTAAACATCGCTGCATAGAAATACGCTGGTATAGCTGATAAAAATGGAAGTGGGTAGAATATGGTGCTGAGCCTTACTAAGAGAGCGTCTACAACTCCAAAGAGAATATCAGTTCTATCCCCGGATTTCAGTCCAAAAACTATGTTTATAGCTAGTCCTACAATACCTATTGAGAAGGCTAGGGCTGAGAGCATGGCTATTGCTATTAAAAGGGGATTCCATATTCTAAGCATAATCAATATGAATAGCATCATTGGAAGGGTATATATGAAAGAAGCTATTCCTCCACCAACGGTTCTCCCTATAGCGAGTATCCTCCTTCTAACAGGCAGCGAGAGGTGATACTCTATAATCCCCTCTTCAAATTCCTCAGCTATTTCATAACCCCTAAACATGGATATCGAGAAGAGCAGGGCTGTATAGGCTCCGAATAAGTAGTATTCATAATACGTTACACCAGAGCCTGCGGAAGGCCTTATAGCTACTAAATATGATATAAGCACTGCGAAAACCGATACCTGAACAGCGAACCAGGCAAACCTCATTATAAGAAATACCTTATACCTAGCTACCTTCCTAACATCCCACATTATCATTAGTAGGAGAGTCCTTAGATCTTCCCTCAGTTTTCATCACCCACAAGCTTCGCCCCTGTATAGTAGAAGAATACATCATCAAGTGTTGGCTCTTTCAAGCTTATCTGCCTAATCTTTATACCCTTCCTCGTAAATAGATCTACAACCCTTGCTATCTTCTCCTCACCCTTATTAACATATATCCTTATAACAGCATCTCTCAGATCTATTCTTATAGCATCAACATCGCTTTTGATCATGTCGAGGAAATCCTGCCTTATATGGCCATCCACAACTGCCTCTATTATATCTCCTCCAGGGATGCCGTCTTTAAGCTCACCAGGCGTTCCTAGGGCTTTGAGAGACCCCCTATATATGATCCCTATTCTATCGCTCAGCCTCTCAGCTTCAGCCATCTCGTTGGTCGCAACTATTATTGTTGAACCGCTTCTCCTGAGATCCTCTATCATCCTCCAGACAGCATGCTTAGTTATAACATCTAGCTGAGCGGTTGGCTCATCGAATATCGCTAGCCTAGGCCTTTGTATAAATATCTTAGCCAACTCTACTTTCTTCTTGTTTCCACCGCTGAGCTCCGCAAAAGCCTTGTTCCTATACTCCCAAATATCTAGATCCTCCATAACATCCCTAACTACCCTTTTAGCATCGCCCATGCTATAACCAACAACCATTGCATGCCAGAGGAGAAGCTCATAGGGTTTGTCAACCCACAGAGCCTTAGGCTCCTGAAAGGCTATCCCAACATATTTCCTCACCTCGTCTCCCTGCCTAACAACGCTCTTTCCAAACACTATCACATCTCCCGATGTGGGTTTATACACAGTTGCTATTATGAGCAACGTTGTGCTCTTACCAGATCCATTAGGGCCTAGAAGGCCGAAGATCTCTCCCTCCTTAATTGTTAAGTTGATACCATTAACAGCTATCGTGTTGCCGAATCTCTTCACTAGATCTATGATCTTTACTGCCGGTTCCATCTTAAAAAACCATTAATAAATATATAGTCTCAATTAATATATAATACATCTCTTCTAGATCTAAAATTATGATCATTGCGCATAAGAGCACCTTTTAAGATGGAAAAAGATCAGATAAGTGTTGCCCGTGTTCAGAAAAACCAAAATAGTTAATGTAATAGGCATGAACACCCCATCTCTTCTTGGGATCCCACATATCTAGTTAGGATCTTTATCTCTCTCAATGCTATATCTCAAGATTCTATGTGATCCTTTGTAGGTATATGTTTATTTAATAGTTTAATATATCTATAGTATATTAATAACTAATATTGATTTACCCTCTATTGATAATCTCTAGAGGTGTTGCAAGGGTATAAAATGGAGCTCGGCTATGCTAATTCAGCTCTAACCAAACCCAAGATAACCTAACGTATCTATAGCAGCTGAAAGACCAGAAAAGCCATATTTAAACTAACAATTTCTTTCGAAGCATGTGAAATCAGATATGATTGATTTTTGCTACGAACCTAGCAAGCTTTATCATCTAATCTCGTACGCCTGTGGAGCTGGCTCAGCACTGACTATGGATACCTTATAGCCCCTTTCCGCATATAGCTTAGATATCTCCTCACCTATTCTTTTATGAAGCTCTCTTTTAGCTAATATGAGGATGCTTGGGCCTGCACCGCTCACAGAGACCCCATAGGCCCCAAGCTCCTTAGCTCTTTTCTTTACATCCATATATAGGGGTATCAACCCTGCCGATGCTCTTGCAGTCTCTACAATGTGATCTTCCATTCCCTCACCAGCTATCTTCAGATTTCCTGACACTATGCCATATATAAGCTTAGCTAAATTCGACGAGTTCTTTACATAGTCCCTCAGCAATATCTGTTTAGGAAGCACAGACCTTGCTAAACCTGTTTTCTTCTCTGGTGTTGTAATCTCTGGGATTACTAGTAGGAATTCGAAATCTGTACCACTGCTAATCCTTCTAGCTGAGATCTTCTCGCCCGGATTAACCATGACAAAGCCTCCTAGAAGGCTTGCTGAGACATTATCGTAATGGGGTTCTCCGGATGCTATTCTCTCACCCTCTCCAGCTATGTATATCAGCTCATCCTCGCTGAATACTCCTCCTAGAAGCTCGTTTATAGCTTTCGCAGCAGCTGCAGAAGAAGCACCGCTGCTTCCAAGACCCTTCCCTGGCGGTACCCCCTTTTCCAAGTTCACCTCGAGCTGGAGTTTTTCGCCTGTCACCTCTAAAGCCCTCATGATCGGCCCTATAACCACGTTCCCCTCTCCATGGGGAATCTTTTCAACGTATTTACCTCTCACGCTGAGATCTATCTTTGTGGATCCCTCTCCAACCAGTTTAATCTCTACTGTATCGTAGAAAGCGTTGAGAGCCACAGCTAATATATCAAAGCCAGGACCTAGGTTAGCAGATGACATATATGCTCTAACAGCTGCCTTTCTCATAGCAATCTCTAGGTGTAGATATATGTTAAGAGCTTTTTATGTTATGCTCACAGCAGCGAACTTCTGTTTAGTTAGGTGATTTACGATGACTATTGCTATAAGCTCTGTTAGAATCAATATGACTCCTAGTGATGCGACAACAGCTATTGCCTGTACCTTATTTGCGATATAGTCGCTCATGATGAAGGTCATTGGAGCAGCGTGGTTTACACCAACAGCAGCAATGCCTCCAAGGGTCACCGAGACGCTCACCTCGCTAAATGCGTATACCCAGCCCATCAGAGATCCGCTAGTTATGCTTAGCTTTGATAGAGGTAATGTGATCTTCGATATAATCCCTATTCGCTTGGATCCCAAATTCGCTGCTGCCTCCTCAAGACTAACATGTATTTGTTGTATCCCAGCATATGCAGCCCTTATAACAAATGGCGCCTTTCTAACGCTAAAAGCTATTATAATTGATATTGCAAGGGCTTGAACGCTGTCTAGATAGTTGAAGCCCAACAACGACGATAGATCCATGAAGTAATATAGATATCCAAGAGCTACCACGAGACCTGGAATTGTGAGGGCGCTCATAGAGATAGCATCTATAGCACTCGTCGCCGGCCTTTAAACCTCTGCGATATATATGCTATAGATATTGCTAGGAGAACCATTATTGCTAATGCAGCGATAGAATATATAAGCGAGTTATAGAGAGCCCTTACAGCAATAGGATCCGCAAATGCTTCTATGAGGAAGCGAGGGCTTATCTCGAGGGGCACAGGGCTTCTCAACCATGGGGGCTAGCTAGGGCGAATATCGCTACCCCAATTTGTGGAAGTGACGTGAATATAGCTAGGGGGAAAGCCACTAAATAGATTAGAAGATAGCTTATAGCCTCTGGTCTCTTAAAGTAGGTGTAGGGTCTCCCACCTTTCGACGGCAATGCATACTGCTTCTTGCCCGCAAGCTCCCTGGCCACTATAAAGACTGATATTGCAATTACCAGGAGAATAATAGCGAGGAAGGCTGTGGTAGGGCTTATACTACCGGTAGAGGCCTGTCTAAATGTTAAGTAGATCTCATACGATATTGTCTGTTTAAATTTAAATGCTATGGGTTCTCCGAGATCCTCAAGACTAAATATAAATATGGTTGAGGCCGCAGCTATAATACCTGGCGTGGAGAGGGGTAGGGTGACTGTTCTAAATAGTGTAAAGCCTCTGCTACCTAGGTTCTCAGCCTGCTCCTCAGCTGAAGGATCCTGTGAGAGCATTGAGGCGCTTATATTGAGATATGCTATTGGGTAGAAAGCCATTACTTGGGCTAGCACAACCCCTGCCATCTCCTGAAAGCTGATTCCAAATGGAAGTTTAAGTAGATCAGTCATAAACCATGGTATAAACCCGTAAATAGGGTCGAAGAGCTTGAAAGCGACAAAGGCATTTATAAAAGGTGCTGGGAGCATTGGTATATATAGCAGCAGTCTTAGAAGACTCTTCATAGGAAATATATATCTAGAGATGATTACAGCGAAGAACAGTCCAAGAGCTATAGATATTATTGTTACTATTGAAGCTATCAAGATAGAATTAAGGATCAAACCATAGTTAAACCCCCTAATAATATAGATAACCCGGCCATCCGGCCTAGTATATTGTACTATAGGCTCCTGAGCAACATAAGGAGAGAAGTACTTAGGATTTATCGCAAGGCTAGTTATATCGGCCTGAGAGGCGGCTGAGAGAACATATACTAGAGGCACTATAAGGAAAGCAATATAAAATATATAAGTGGCAGTCAACTGAAAGGTTAGAAAAGACTCTCTCCTAAGCAAGCTCCCCTGATCATGTTACGTAAATCCCTTATAATTAGCTTCTCATAGCTAGAATAGAAAGACATTCTACAATTGAAACCCCAGGGAAGAAATTCTAGTGAGTTTAAATCGTTTGTAGCCCTCTTAAGTCATCTTCAGCTATTCATCTCTGTCTTTAGACGCTGTTTTAGATTTTATATTTGGCTTATATAGCTTAGTATCGAGACTAAATTTCTCCATAGCCGTTAATATGCTTAATAACTACTCTATAATAATTAATTATTACAACTAAAAGTCTCGCCCTCTAGGGTGAAGAGGGGATCAGAAAAATTAGGAGACACTCCATAATTATCCAATTTCACGAAAAGAGAATGACTTTCAAAAAGCTGTGAAAAATACTGGATAGGGGGATATAATGTGGGCAGAGAACTCAAGAAACACGTTGATGCATTAAATTATCGTTGATTCGGAATACACGCAGGTGATATAACTGGATGGTTTGATACCAATATTTATAGAATTAATCTCTATAATAGATGAGAATAGTTAAAATTAATAATTAAAGAATAAATTAAGATCATCATAAGAAATCAAGAAACCAGGAACAGCCTGCCAATATGAATAGCCGCTTGTCCCTCGATGGTCATTGATTGTCGTTGATTTTCTTTTGTTTTGGATTGCTTTGCATTTTGATCCACAGGGATGTTATCACACCCTGTGGTTATCGAGGGACTTCCACATCCACCACAGAGACCTAGGGATCTCTATGGGCTCACTGGTGGCTGTTGAGTCCAGCAGCACCGGGCTCCCATCTAGGTCTAAGATTAAAACCCAGCCCTTCTGGGCAATGCCCTCATCTAGGGCTTCGAGGGCTTTAAAATAGATATTTATCAAGGCAACTACCTCTCTATGCCACCTCTCACCTCCTTTGCTACATATCCCTATTCTATCCTCTCCATATTCTATTATAGCCTTGTGTATTGGGCAGATCTTAGATTTGTTTCTGGGATCAACCATCAATACCGGCACACCATATTCCCTAGCCTTGTCTATTATTGCATTCAGCTCACCCTTCAATATACTCTAATATATCCTGTGCCTCAACTGCCTATCCCTATACCTAGCGATCATAACCCTTATATCGTCTCCCGAGATTCTCTCAATAACTATCACCCTTCTCATCCTCATGGCTTCCCTTATTATCATGTTTGCTGTTTTCATTCTATAGTCTCTCTTCTTCTCCCCCTCCTTAAGCTTTTTCATAGCCTTTCTAGTTTCCCTGCTATCGGATCCATTTCTCCTCTGGATGCTTTTTTTCCTATAGCTATAGCCCAGTGTTGTCTTTGCAAGATCTGTTTCTAGGATTAATGCGAATGCCTCGTAGAGGGTTGCTACTGAGTTCTCATTAACATCAACAGGCTTAATATTCCCAGGCCTGTAGATCTCGACCTCTTTTTCGAGGGATAGGTGGAAAGCTACTCTCCTATTCTTCCTATCAAGCTTGATCTTAGCATGGGATGTAGGCTTAAAACCCCTGGCTAAGAGCTTGTAGAACTCCTTAGAAGGCTCTAGATCGAGGTGCACCCAGCCCTGTGGGTATGAATGGCAACACTTGTGAAGAAAGTGTTCACAACACCATTTATATTGATCTTGGTTGGGTTTACCGGCCTCTATAAGTGGTCATCGACCAGCCATAGGCTAATGCTGTTGATCCTAGGCACTAGTATTTCTTCCATCATCTCAAGATCTACCTGGTGCCGAGCTATTTCCCAAGATCTCCTCCAGAGATATCTCACGACCCTCCTACCCCTAAGATCTTTTTCCCCAGACCTAGATGCTTAACGATCTCATTAAAGATCTCTCTAGAGTATTGTCTAGCCTTGTTCCTCCTTAGAGAGGATACCCTTTCAACAGCATCTTGGCATAAGCCATGTATATAGTGGGATGGTATATTTGGATAGATATCCCTTAGCACTCGATACCTCCCATTCTTAAGCCTATAGTAGCTCTCGATAATATTCCTAGATGCATGGGGAAGCACATCTCCAAACATCTCGCTATATATTCACGACCTCTTCCAATACACTGAAACCCCTCCTAGATAGCCGCTTTGAGGGTATAACAGCGGTTCTACTAACAACTATCTTATCTCCCGGCTTGACAACCCACATCCAGATCAATTCTCCTCCTCAGAAAATTGACCAGCATATCAGCCTCAGGACTCTTCATACTCTCATCTATACTCTCAACACCTCTCCTACCTCACTATAGCAGGGCTGTATCCTTTTTCATGGTAGTGGGGATGCTTATAAGTATTCAATCCATAATATCTATTGGTGTCCCCGAGTTTCCGAGATCCGTAGGGCTTTGAAGCCTCTGGTAACAGGGGCTGAGATGCTGTGGTGAGGGGGCTCGGGGGTAACGTTGAGAGGCAGATGGTGGGGATAAAACAATGAATCACCACCTGCTGAGAAACGCTAAAAGATAAAAGATGGCATAACCTTCTCAAACATACTTATCATTATATCTGGCGTTTCTGTATGTATTGGGATCGGTTTCTTTGACTTTAGCGATGTAATGATCTCTCTGAACTCGTGAGGAAAATAGTGTCCCGAGACTCTTATCCTATAGATCTGTACTCCTAGCCTATATAGCCAGCTAGCTAGCACTCTCTCCTCTTCCTCTCTAGCCATGTCCATAGGCTCTGGGTTTGTGAGCAATACAATAGCCTTCTCTATCACATCTTCCCCTAATTAAAGGAAGCTATCGATCCCGTACCAAGAGCTAGATCTCTAGCCCCATAAAAATAGTTAGATATTGTGAAAGAGGAAATGCTTTATCACTGGAATTAGTTAAAATATTATGGAGATTGTATGGATATAACTATTGAAAGGCTTGAGAGGTTAGCTATGTTGAGACTAGGTGGGGATGAGAGGAATGCCCTGGCCAAAGATATAGCTAAGATCCTTGATTTCTTTAGGCAGCTTGATGAGGTAGAGCTAGAGAATGTGGAACCCCTCTTTCATGTTATTGAAAAAGGTGCAACAGTTAGGGAGGATATGACCAGACCTGGTATTAGTAGAGAATGGGTTGAGGGGAGTGCATATAGAGTTGTAGATGGGTATATAGTTGGGCCCAGAACCATTGTTGGTGAGGAGCGTGAATCTCATCAATAGGCCTATACACGAAGTTCTAGAATATATAAGGGGTTCTCCAGAGCTTTTAATAGAGTATTTATATAGGCTTTATGAGAGGATAGAGAGGTATGAGAAGATCCTTAGAGGCTTCATAACTATAAGACCTTCTGAAGAGGTTATAAGGGAAGCCGTAGAAGCTAATAGAGAGGGAAAGGCACTTGCAGGGATCCCCATAGCTGTTAAGGATAATATATCAACAGCTGGGCTGAGAACTACATGCGGATCCGCTATACTGAAGGACTACATACCCCCATACGACGCGACAGTTGTTGAAAGGCTGAAGAGAGCTGGCTCTGTGGTTATTGGTAAGACAAATATGGATGAGTTCGCCATGGGATCTACTACTGAGACAAGTTTTTTCGGACCCTCGAGAAACCCCTGGGATCTATCGAGGGTACCGGGGGGCAGCTCTGGTGGAAGCGCTGTAGCTGTGTCCGCATATCTATCACCAGCGTCTCTTGGAAGCGATACAGGTGGGTCTGTTAGAAATCCAGCCGCATATACAGCTACGTTTGGCTATAAACCCACATATGGGGTTCTAAGTAGATATGGGCTTATAGCTTATGCCAGCTCGCTTGACCAGATCGGATTGATTACAAGAGATTCTGTAGATGCAGCACTGCTTCTCGAATATATAGTAGGTGAGGATCCTATGGATCCCACATCACTAGATCTAAAGGTTTCCGGGTTTTACAGAATAGCATTAAATATGGGAGAAAAAACAGATTTTCCTAACGCCAGTCTAATAGCTATAAAAGAGATGTGGGAAGGCGTTGAGGGGGATATCTATAAAGTTGTTATGAGTGCTATCGACAAGCTTGTATCCTCGGGCTTCTCATATGATGAGGTAAGCGTTCCCGAAATAAGATATGCACTACCAGCTTACTATGTCCTAGCATTTGCGGAAGCAAGCTCAAACCTAGCTAGATATGGGATCCCGATCTATGGTCTTAAAGAAGATCCTATGAATCTTCCGTGGGACGAATATTATTCCAAAGTAAGATCCATGGGGTTTGGCAGAGAGGTTAAGAGGAGAATAATGCTTGGAAGCTATATTCTGAGCGCAGGCTATTACGAGCAGTATTATTTAAAGGCCCTCAAGGTTAGAAGGGTTTTGAGGGATAAGCTGCTACCGTTCCTGAGAAGAGGATATATAGTGTCACCAACAATGCCTGTTAAACCGCCTAGGCTGGGGGAGGCTATAGAGGATCCTATAAAGCTCTATGCAATGGATATAGAGACTGTAGTGCCAAATCTCATAGGGTCGCCAGCTATAAGTGTTGTTGCAGGCTTTACAGGATCTCTACCTGTTGGGCTTCAGATAATAGGTCCTCCCATGGGGGATAAGGATCTCATATTGATCGGTAGAGCAGCGGAGATCATAATTGGATATTATAACATGAGCCCACAGATCTAAGGTGGGATATGTGAAGCTAAAAGCAGTTATCGGTCTCGAGATACATATACAGGTGAACAGAGCTAAAAGCAAGATGTTCTGTGGATGCCCAGCAAACTATAGGGATGCGCCTCCAAACACTAATATATGCCCAGTATGCCTTGGACTTCCAGGCTCTCTACCAGTTCCTAATAAGGAGGTTATTAGGAAAGCTGTTATGCTCTCGCTAGCCCTTGGATCTAGGCTAAACAATCATGTGGTTTTCGTGAGGAAGCATTACTTCTACCCAGATCTGCCTAAGGGTTACCAGATAAGCCAGCATAGAGGGCCTGGAATGGCTCCTATAGCTGTTGGAGGATCGCTCGAGATAGAAGGTGATTTGGGGGCTAAGATTGTTAGGATTAGGAGGATCGGTGTTGAAGAGGATCCCGCTAGGATCACATATCCATATGGCGATCCGGTTAAAAGCCCTTATAGCCTCATAGATTATAATAGATCTGGCGTCCCTCTGATAGAAGTGGTTACAGAGCCTGATCTATCTAGCGGTAAGGAGGCAAGGTCATTTGTGGAGAAGCTCCTAACACTAGTAGATCATCTGGGGATCTGCGATCCAGATCTCGAGGGTGCATTCCGAGTAGATGTAAACATATCAATCAACGGTGGAGAGAGGGTTGAGATCAAAAATATAGGTTCTATAAGGGATATAGAGAAGGCGATAAACTACGAGGTGATCAGGCAGAGCGCGTTGCTAATGGGAGGTGGTGTGGTTAAGAGGGAGACAAGGCATTGGGATCCTATCAAAGGGGTTACAATAGTTTCTAGGCATAAGGAGTTCGAGGAGGAATATAGATACTTCCCAGATCCAGATCTCCCAGCAACACCCCTAAGCAAGGAGATGATAGAAGAGATAAGAATATCTATGCCAGAGCTTCCATGGCATAGAGCTGAGAGATATGTTAAGAGCTATGGACTCTCTCAGTACACAGCGAAAGTGCTTGTCTCTAGAAAGGTGCTCTCAGAATTCTTCGAAGAGACTATTAAGATCTATAGTGATGCCTCTAAGGTAGCAGATCTATTGATAAACGACTTCCTAGGAATCGTTAACAGCAGAGGCAGGAGCTTCAATATAGTAAAGGCAAGGCCTCAACATATAGCAAAGCTTCTAACTATGCTTGATAGGGGCATTATAAGTATAAAGATAGCGAAGATGATCTTGGAAAGAGTTGTTATAAACGGCGAGGATCCAGAGGAGATAGTTATGAGAGAGGGACTTATAGTGATAAGCGATGAAGCAGAGCTAGAAGCACTCGCAGAAAGAGTTATCAGAGAGAATCCCAAAGCTGTAGAAGATGCGAAGAAAAACCCAAAAGCGATAAACTACTTAGTAGGACAGGTTATGAAGCTAACAAGGGGCAAAGCCGACCCGCAGAAAATAAGCTATATAATAAGAAAAAAGCTAGGAATCAGCGCTAATAGCTCCTTACAATGAAGAGCAAAGGGTAAGAGGTTCTAGTCCTCTGTGAATCTGACCTCCTCCCCGCCCTGAAGGGCGGGGATTCCCTTTGGGCGGTTCATTGGTTTGTGGTTTACCGCCTTCATTCTCATCACTTCATAGCTGGTGGGGATTACCCACCCCGCTCCGCTCGTCCAGCGGTAGACCACGGGCTGGGTCTTCAGCCCATTACCCCTATCCCTCACCACGGAGAGCCCCCATCCGTGGATCCAAGGGACTCGGGGATATGTCAAGAGGCTTCATAGATTATAAGGAGATATATAGCCTAGAGCTCTTAGCCCTTTCCTCTCACAATACCGGTTATGAAGATGGTATCCTCCATCGAAGATCACTAGGTGCAGACATAGGTAAAGGATCGCTCAACTATATCGCTAGCCAAGGCTCTTTATAACCGAAAGTCTCGCCTTCTAGGAGGTCAGTCACCTCTTATCTCCCAGAATCACGATCACAACCCTCCTGGTTCTCGGGCCGTCAAACTCTGCTAAAAGTAGCTCTTGCCATGTTCCTTTCACTAGTTTTCCATCGTGGATTGGAAATATGTAGAACTGCTTGAAAAGGGAGCTGAGTAAGTGGGCATCTGCATTATTATCGATCCTGTTATGCTCATAATCCTCCTTTTCTGGGGCTAGCTTTTCAAAGAAATTATATAGATCCTCGCTTAGCAGGGGCTCGTCCTCATTAGCTATTATAGCTGCGGTTGCATGTGGAAGGAAAACAACTGCTACCCCCTCGCTAACCCCTGACTCTTTGACTATGTCATCAAGGTACCTGGTTATGTTTATTATCTCTCTCCTTTTTGATGTTCTAACGACTATTTCTCTGTATACAACCATTTAGCTGAGCCCCCTTCTAGTTCCTCTATGGCGGTTTTTAATCATCAAACAATCGCTATCAAGAGTCCTAGGATAACTAGGCTCTGGCAAAAGTTTATTTATCTCTTTGAGCTACTGTCTTGTAGGGGCCGTGGCTGTTCTTTTAGAGACAATAACTTATAGATATATACCTATTGGTTATATGACACCTATTAGGGGCGACTATAGCTATAATTCGACATATCAAATATATATGACAAATACTACTGAAACGTTGAGAGGGTTTCCAGGATCTATAGCTGTTAATGCTGCCTCGATAGTAGCCCTAGTTATTTTCATCGGGATCCTGCTGCTTCTTATGTTATATCTAATTTCCGTAACTACACCTCCTAAGATTGCTGGGGAGATGATCCCAAGACCCAGATCTGTTAATATGGAGATCGAAGATCTGCCAGGCTATGTATATACTGGTGTTAAGAAGATCCTTAGAGATATATATGTCTCAATTAGGGAGAGGTCTTGCAGAGCTTGCACGCCGAGGGAGCTGGCTTATAGAGGTGCTATAACCCCTCAATTTGCGGAACTATACGAGAGGGTTGTATATGGAAATATGTATGAGGAGGGGGTTTTAAAGAGACTGGCTGAGATAGGCCTTATAAAAGAAGAGGAGAGCAATAATAATGGATAGGGTTATAGCTATCACTTTATTAATAATAGCGATACTAGTGCTAGGTCTCCAAGATATCGCTATCCCCACTATACAGGCATATGATCCCCCGTCTATATATAATACTGGTAGGGGAGGCTATAGCGATCTATATATTTTGTTAAGGAGAATGGGTTTCTTTACAGAAGCTATAGATAGCATTTCCCAGCTCCGAGGATTCGACCCCAAGACATGGATCTTGATTATAGCAAGCCCAGACATGGATCTTGGAAGGCACGATGCTGACACGATTTTAAAGTGGGTATCAGCTGGAGGTAAAGCTGTGATCCTAGATGAAATAGGCACAGTAGACGAGATCATATATATGGTAGGGTTTAACCTATCACAATACCTCGGCAATATCGATATTGCGTCTTGCAGACTTGGAGATAAGATCTATGAGGTGGTATTCAACGTATATAGAACAATAGAGATCTATAATAGCTCCAATGCCACCGTGGTATGTGTAGTAAGGAACATGCCCACAGCTATTAGGATCAATATCGGGGGTGGTGAGCTCATATTTATAGCGGATTCCAGTATAGCGATCAACGAGGTGCTCGCATCTAGGTATGGTGAGCCTAATTTACGGTTCTTCACAACCCTTTTGGGGAAGAGAAATGTAATCTTCTATGAGGGAAATAGAGAGATTATATTGCTAAAAACATCATATATACTTAAAGCTCTATTGATAGTGCCAGCCTTGATTAGCTATGCCATCAATTCAGCATATTCAGCTGGCCCCATAGCTGTTTCAATACTCATTATAGGATCCTTTATGATGTCGTCTTTATGGCTTATATCGTCCCTCGGCATCAACAGATCTATAGTAAAGCCTAAAACTCCTGTGAGGAAACGCCATATCGATATAGATAGTATTATGATGAGAGGTGTTGAGAGATGGAGAAAGCTGGTGAGAAGATAGCTTTTAAAGAGCTATTCGACAGAGTTATAGAGAATGTATCTAACGTTGTTGTTGGGAAGAGGCGCGAGATCGAGTTGGTACTGGCAACACTACTCTCAGGAGGGCATGTCCTCATAGAAGGTGTCCCAGGTGTAGCTAAAACTCTTATAGCAAGGACGTTAGCCCAGTCTCTGGGGCTAGAGTTTAAAAGGATCCAGGGAGCCCCTGACATGCTGCCAGGAGATATAATAGGCTTTAACATCTATGACCAGAAGAGCGGTTCCTTCGTATTTAGGAAAGGCCCTATATTCACGAACATATTATTTGTTGATGAGATAAACAGGATCCCCCCGAAAACCCAGAGCGCCCTTTTAGAGGCTATGCAGGAGTTTCAGGTAACTGTTGAAGGTATCTCATACAGACTCCCCGAGCCATTCATGGTAATAGCCACAATGAACCCTATAGAGGTTGAGGGCACCTTTCCGCTTTCAGAGGCTCAGATAGATAGGTTTCTCTCTAAGGTGGAAATAGGTTATCCCGATCTCGATGAGACTATTGAGATTCTAAGAAGATATGATTCGATCCAGATACACTATGTAAAACCTGTAGCCACAAGGGAATCTATTCTAGAGGCAATGAAGAATGTCAGAGATGTCAGAGTCGATGAGAATATACTAAGATATATCTCGCTCATAGTCTATGCCATAAGGAATAATAGATATGTTAGACTGGGCCCCTCTCCAAGGGGTGCGATAGCCATATACCTTCTCTCGAGAGCCCTAGCCCTTATAAGGGGTAGAACATATGTAACGCCTGACGATGTGAAGATCTCTGTTTACCCAGCTATTGCCCATAGGATTGTGCTTAAGGATGAGGCAAGGCTGGGCAGAGTTAGCGTAAGATCTATTGTTGAGGAGACACTTTCAAAGGTGGATATACCGTGAGAATAACCCTTGATGGGGTATGCCTCATAGTAGCATCAATTATCTTGATTCTCTATTCCCTCAGAATATCGTCTCTAGAGATTCTATCTATATCACTACTATTGCTTCTCATAGCGTGGAAAAGCTATAGAGAGGTAAAAGGGTATGGAGATGTGTCTAAGCATATAGAGGTGTCAAGGAAGATATCTAGACCATATGTTGAGGAAAGAGACCATGTAGAAGTCTCTATAGAGGTTAGAAACAACTCGGATAGATATATCCAGAGGGTAGAGATAGAGGATATAATCCCGACGCTTGCAAGACCTGTTGAGAGCCCAGTAACCGGGGTCTCGCTTCCACCTAGATATATAGCGGATTTATCCTATACTCTTGAGCTCACATCGCCTGGAAGATACGATTTCTCTACAGTCTTCCTCAGACTCGAAGACCCTCTAGGAATTTTTGTTGAAGAGATAGCAGCTTATATACCGGGTTCCGCAGTAGCGATCCCAAAGCCCGCTGCATTCAGAGAGACCTTAGAGATAGCTTCTAGAAGCCCAGGCACATGGATGAGAGGTAAGAGCTTTGGCGGGCTCTATGACTTTTACGGGATGCGGGACTACCAATATGGTGATGATGCTAGAAAGATTATGTGGAGCGTCTATGCGAGAACCGGAAAACTTCTTGTTAGAGAGGATCTCTCAGAATCTAGGGGAAGAGTTGTTATTATAATCGACATACCAGCAGTAGCGTGGGAACTGGGTGTTCCTCCTAGAAGCGTTGCAGAAGATCTCGCGAGGATCTCTAGAGGTGTAATAGAGACAATGGTTAGAAACTACAATGTTGTAGATGCAGTTATATGTGAGAAATATGTAGCAAGGATTATAAGGGGCATATGGAGTGGGGATAGAGAGACAATATATACTCTCTATTCTAACCTAAAGCACTACAGTGGGTGCGAAAGCAGCTATATCCTCTACAACTCCCTAAAATACATAGACATCGGCCCGGCCCACATGGCTATCTTGGTAACCTCTCCACTTGGGCTAGCATACTCAGACCCTGAAGAGCTTGTAGAGACTATGAGCATGATAAGCAAAAATATATATGTTCTTCTCTACAACCCCCCATCGATCGATTCTACATACACTAGAAATTTCCTCGAAGAGACCATACCAATGCTAACTTCAATGGGGTGGAGAGTAATTGCTATCCAGGGGATCACTTCATAGAATACTTAGTAGCTGGGGATTTACAGAAGCCGTTCTTCTAGCCTTCATCATCATGTTAACATCTATAAGCAGCACAGTATCTATAGTGCCTAACATATTGCTCGTAACATTCACACTAACCAGATATATATTAAAACTGGATCTATCTCCAATAGGCTACCTAGCCTCGATAGTTTCTACAGCACTCCTAGACGCAGGATCCGTTATACTGATATATATCCTAGGATACCTCTCCCGCATATTGCTTAAATACGCATATATGAAGACACCCCAGGATATGCGGAGATATAAAGCTATTAATATACTTAGAACAGCAGCCATCATCTCTGCATTTTACCCTATATCCATGTACTCCAAGATCTTCTCGAGCAACATACCAGGCTATGACCCTTTCTTCCTAGGCTCTCTAACATTATTTTTACAGATACTTTTCATATATATGATATTAAGAGAAGGTAATCTAGTAGATATAATTGATGCTATAATAAATATATATAAAAAGATTATATCCCTAGCCCCTCACATAGCGAGGATCATGGGTATTTTCGTAGCTATCATAGGGGCTACTATGTATAAAGACCCAGCCCTGATCTTGATATATGTAACAGGAATTATTGCTGAAAAAATCACCCTCCGCATAGATAAAATTACTAGAAATATCCACTATAAATATCTCATCCACTGTATAACGCCAGTATCATTACTTCTATATATGGCTTACCTAGGCTTTTAGAGGTAATAGCTGATCGGTTTTATTGATTATAATGGGCTTTATAACGCTCAGAACCTATTATCATGGGCGTGATATGAGGAATCCCTGGATCTTGGCACTATCCCTTATAACAACATCTCTGATATTCATGGCAATATCTGTCTATTTCATCGTAGATAATAGGGTTCTAGCATCTCTATTATCTCTAGCAATAGGTGTACTAATCCTTAGCAGTGGGCTTAGCATTATAAGGGAATATAGCAGCTGCAAACAATAGATCTTTGTTTATAGCTTAAACCCCGCCCTTTAAAGCTGAGATGAGATTGAACATAGTTGTAATAGCGAAAACAATTATAGCTGAGAACCTATCCTTTCCTCCTACTAGGGGTTGGCTTCTAAAGCGGAGAGGTATGGGACATGTCTATTCTATTTTTCTCTTATCTAGTGCTTTCTTTAGCTTCTCCAACTCTTCAGGATCCATTGACCAATACATCTCCCTGCCTGGGAAGAGTCCTTCTCTAACTTCCTTAACATATAGTGTTAAGGCTTCTAGCATTAGCTGATATGCTCTCAGATATTGCTTAGCAAATGGTGGTGGGGAGGGGTTTAACCCTACTAAATCATGGAATACTAGGATCTGTCCGTCGCATTTAGGACCTGAGCCTATACATATCGTCGGTATGCTGAGTCTCCTAGTAATCTCCTCTGCGATCTCTGATGCTGTGTATTCGATCACTATTGAGAAGGCTCCTGCCTCTTCAAGGGCCTTGGACGCTTCTATAATTTCTATAGCCTCCTCAGCCTTCTTGCCTCTCATCCTAAGACCTGTGACCAGAGATCTCTGAGGGTTTAGACCAACATGCCCCATCACAGGGATCCCCGATCTCACCATAGCCTCAACCTTATCAACAACCTCTCCTAATCCTTCTACCTTCACAGCATCAGCCCCCATCTTTATAAGCTTACCAGCGTTTCTTACAGCCTCCTCTCTACTTATCTCATAGCTCATGAAAGGCATATCAGCTACTACAAGGCATCTGGGTCTTGCATTGAGAACAGCTCTGAGGTGGTGTGCTATCATACCCACTGTAACAGGGATTGTAGAGCTGAAACCCATAACAACCATACCGAGAGAATCTCCCACAAGGATCCCATCGACTCCAGCTTCGTCTGCCATCCTAGCCTGGTAATAATCATATGCCGTTACCATAACTATTCTATGACCCCTCTTCTTAGCCTTGACAAAATCTGCTGGGGTTACTTTCCTCCTCTCACCCCCTATCACACTTCACCCCCTGAATCTCAATCGCCTTAACTAAATAATAGAGAACCTCATTAGCTACAAGCCTTATACCTCGTTTAACACCCTCTCGAACAATATAGCCATTTATATAGTCAATTTCTGTACGACCATGTTCGCAAAGATCCATCAGCATAGATGAATAGTTGTTACCAGTTGCCTTAGCAACCGCTACAACCTCTTCCAAAGGATCTCTTGGCAGATCTATCTTAAGCACTCTACACAACTCCTGAATCTCTCTAACTACTGCCTCGGCCAGCAGTCTTGCCCATTGATTCTCAACAATAACAGAGTTTTTGCTCCTCAGAATAGCCGTTATGGGATTTATAGAAGCGTTGACAGCGAGCTTGAGCCACCTATAGCTATTTATGTCCTCCACAACCTTTACATTAAGAATCCTTAGATCATAGGCGATCTTCTCTAAAATGCTACGAGGAACACCATGGGATCCTATATAACTGGTTGAACCTCCAACCCAGATAACTACATTTTGATCCTTCCTATATGCACCGTGATTAAGAACTAGATGCGCAGCCCTGGCATTCCCAACAATATCAATGACAGTTTCATACGAGCCAATACCGTTTTGAAGAGTAACTATAGTGGCTCTTTCTGAGACACTATATAACATAGGGGCTAGATTCACTATATCATAAGCCTTTACACATATGATTATTACATCACTATCGATCCACACATCTGAATTTAGATCAACAATTTCTCCGCGAATCTCGTGGATATTCCCTAAAGGATCAACTAAGACTCTTTTCAAACTTAGTTCAGATCTTACGACTATGTAGGGTACATAGCCCGATATATTGAGGGCATAAGCTATTAGCGTGCCTATAGATCCAAAACCTATTATCGAGTATTTCAAGTATTCACCCAATAAATAGATCTCAGCTAAAATAAATCAGATATTGGGTGTTTACAACTGAAAAGCCTCGCCATTTATGGCGGGATGAATAGAGAGATTTATAGGTTTTGTTAATCCTGATCTTTTTGGAGGAGCTCTATTGCTTCTAGCGGAGAGGTTTGCCTACCCTTTCAATTGGAATGATGGTTAGTCCCGAGCCTGGGGCTGTGGAGCTCCTCAGGAGATACAATCTTGCTCTCAACTATGCTATAAACAAGATTCTGAGGCTGGATCTGAGGAGCATTGGGAGGGTTCACAACGCTCTATATAGAGAACTCAAAGAATGGTTTGGATTTCCATCTAGGATAGCTGTTGACCGCTATAGGGATGTCCTTGCAAATGCCAATGCCTGGAGGAACAATCCTAGGAGATGATAAGATAAACAAAGAGATAGACACAGGAGTTGATAGAGCCCATAGATGGAAGAAGCTTGCCGAGAATCTCCAGAAGAGATACTCCTCTCCAAGGTATCTTGCATGGAGGAGGAGAAAGGGGATCCTGAATAGAATAAGATCCTATCACAGAAAAGTTAGGAACATTCTTGAGGCCTGGGCTAGGAAAACACCGCTTAAGATAGTGAGATTTGCTAAGAAGCTTGGATACGCAGTAGCTAGAGAGGATCTCACAGGGCTGATAAACACGCTGAGAAAGGTAAAGAACAAGGATCACAGAACAAAGCTCATAATAATGGGCTATGCTAGGCTTGAGAGATGGATAGATTGGCAGACTATGAAGCTTGGAGCACCACTTGCAATAGTAGATCCCAGGGGGACATCCTCAGAATGCCCAAAATGCGATGCAGAGATGATTGAAAATAGATATAGCAAGGCTTAGATACCCAAGTTGTGGATTCGAAGCAGATAGAGACGTTGTTGGAAAGCTCAATATAATAAAAAGGGCTCTGAATATGCTTAGGATCAAAATAGATTTCGGGGGAGTTCTGGCCCTCTCACTGCCCCCCCAAATGACAGATGTAAACCCGAATAGATGGGGAGAACCAATGAACCGCTTGCAAGAAGGCTGGGCTCCCAGCCCTTTCAAGGCGGAGAGGAGGTCAGTTGCCTCTTTAATCCGATTCATCTTCAGACATCAAATATTAGCAGCTAGATCAAATTTGGTTAAAATACTGAGCTTAGGATTAAGATTTAGGCTGTATCCTTTTTCATGGTAGTGGGAAATGTTTCTATATTCGTTTGTTCTCCAGCTTAGGTTTATATGTATTCAATCCATAATTGTTTTGATGATGAGGTGATATCTCTGCTAGATCTTGGTGTGGAGAGACCTCGGGATGCTATGATGCTCAAAGCACCCAAGGCCGAAGCCCAGTATGAGGGCTATGCCCATAAGGGCTTCGGAGATCCAAAGGTAGATAGGAATCCCATGCCGCTGTGCTCAACAGCCACCGGTGAGCCTATAGGGATATGGATATCCCTGTGGGGGAGGTGGAAGCCCCCGATGCCACAGGATCAAAACCATGTAGATCGAGAAACACAGCAACACCAAACAAATTAATACCAACGATAACTAACAACCTTCGGGGGACAAGCGGAAGCAGTTATCTCATAGTAGTTTTTAGCTTGTATGATAATGGTTAACCTTAATATCCCTAAAGCTCAACCTTAGAATGTGAGGCTTGATATATTGTCGTATAGCGAGGTTGCCTCGATAATAGAGGAGATTGTTAGGCTGCCTACATATGCTGTGATAGGAATTGCGGGTAGGCAGAGGCTGATCTATCTATCTACACAGGAGGGTTCTTCGGATCTATATTCTTTAGATCTAGAGACTGGCGAGAGAATTAGAATAACCAGCGGTGAAAGAGTGTTAGGAGCTGCTACCCACCCCGATTCCAGTCTCTTCCCATATATAGTAGATACAACGCCTGGGAAGGAGCTGTCTACAATAATTTTCGCAGACGCCCATACAGGCAGGAAGATACCTGTAGACGGCTTTAAACCTTCAAGGATAGTTGGCTTAGCCTTCGATGGAGAGAAGGCTGCTTTCTCATCTGTAATAGAGGGTGGAAGCGGCATCTGGATCGCAAGGCCTGGAGGCACAGCTGAGCTTATCCATAGAGTTACTAGCTTTATATATGTCTCAAGTGTTAGGGGAGATATAATAGCTGGTGCCGGGTGGTTAACAGGAGATGCAAGATCTTCAGAGCTGTTCTTTCTAAACATACCTAACAGGAGGTTCGATGTCTACACACCTAGAAAGGGTTCCACAAACAGCGCCCCGAGAATAGGTGAGAAGGGAGTTCTATTCGAGTCAAACTATGCTGGCCCCCAGAGGCTCTATGTCCTCGATCCAGGTTCTATGAAGCTGGAGCCGCTTAAAACATCCTACAGGGATCATGTTAGACGTAGAATAGTTGAACATATATACTATGACTGGATGGATAGAGACAGAGCATGGTTTCTCGGTAAGAGAGATGGTAGGGTATATTTATATGCAGATGGCAGAGAGATTCCACTACCTCCTGGTTACAGCGGTTCTGCGACATACTATAGGGCTAAAAACACATTTATACTTAGCAGATCATCGCTGAGATCCCCGCCATCCCTTATAAGTGTTGAGCTAGGAGGTTCGTCAAGGGCTCTTGCATCAGCCAGAACCTCCTCGAGGATCGTGAGGAGAATTGGGAGATCATATTTCGTTAGAATTAGAAGCTTTGACGGACTTGAGATACCTACCTTCGTAATGGAGAGCAATGTAGCGCCCAAGCCGGGGCCGACTGTAATATATGTTCATGGGGGGCCCTGGTGGGAGGTTGCTGACAGGTGGGATACCATCATATCAACACTTGTAGCTAGTGGATACCACGTTGTCGCACCAAACTTTAGAGGTTCCACAGGATATGGAGAGGAGTTCAGGAGACTAGATATAGGCGATCCTGGTGGAGGGGATCTGCAGGATGTAGTCTCCACAGCTAAATGGGCTAGAGAGGTGGGGCTCGCAAGCAAGATAGCGATCTTTGGATATAGCTATGGAGGCTTTATGAGTGTCTGGGCAACTGTGAGGGAGCCAGATGTATGGGACGCGGCTGTGGCCGGGGCCTCTGTGCCCGATTGGGAGGAAATGTATGAGTTAGGAGACGCGCTCTTCAAACAATTTGCACTACTTCTATTCGACGGTAAGAGAGAGCTCTGGAAAGAGAGATCTGCGATAAACTATGCTGAAAGACTCAAAGCCCCAATATGCCTTATACATCCTCAAAACGATACTAGAACCCCCCTTAGACCCGTGTTAAGATACGCTCAGAAACTTCTGGAACTAGGGAAGAAATTTGAGCTACATATAATCCCTGATATGGGGCATTATATTGCGGATGTTAAAAGCGCAATGGAGATTCTATTGCCAGGCATACTCTTCCTCAACAAAACCCTCTCAAGATAGATCAGCTTATTAGTTCCGCGCTAAACGCAAGATCCAGGTATCCATCTGTAAACATTGCAAAAGCTTGCTCAGGGGACTCCACGGGGATCTCTAGATATCCCTCAACCCCTTCTCTCATAACAATGCTTCTCACAGCATCTGAATAGCATGTGCTGCTGGGGAATCTCGGGATTTTATATAACTTACCGCGTCTATGTATCTCAATTCTATATTTCTCTATAATGTTATCTGGTAGAACCCTAACTATAGCCCTTCTCTCTGAGAGATCTATGTGTTCACATATATATCCCCTCGCCGCGGCTCCTGCTTCAAGCCATAAGAGAGCCTCTTCTCTTGATGTATACAATCTGAGCCTGTCACCTGCAATGCCTGTGCCTCTTAGGATTTCTCCGGCTTCGATGATCCATGCTCTCGGCTTGGGGCTAAGGCTTTTGAACTCCACCTCATCCATAGGCCTTAGAATCTTTCTCTGTGCATCATATGGTATCTCGATGTATACATCAGCCAGCGCCAGCTTAGAAATCATATAGCTCTCAAGCACCCATGGTAATACAAAAAAACCTCTCTTACCCCTCACAAGGATGCTAGGTATGTGTGTGAGCCTTCCTTCAGCCGCTTTAACACCCCTTAAAAGTCTTGCAATACCATTCATAGGCCCCTGGAGCTGATCCTCCTCACCCTTCACCCTGTTTAAAAGTCTCACCAATATTGTCTTTACAAGCATCACAACAGAAACAGGGTTTCCGGGAAACCCTATCACAGGTTTTCCCTTTATAACACCTAAGGTAAGGGGTTTTCCAGGCTTATACCTGATTCCCCTTACAACAACCCTACCCATCTCCTCAATAGCTCTATATACGTAATCCTCCACCCCAGCTGATGTGCCCCCAGTTATAAATAGAAGATCGCAAGTCTTGAGACCCTTTTCAATGGCCTCTGCTATAGCATCAGCACTATCCCTTAAAATCCCCAGACCGTGTACCTCAAAACCCTCGGATCTCAAAATTGCTGAGAGCATTTCCAAGTTAGACTCATAGATCTTACCGGGCTCTAACCTGCTCCCAGGCTCTTGAAGCTCGTTGCCTGTTGCAGCTATACATATTCTAGCCCTTCTATATACCTTTATATCTCTAATTCCTGCAGAGGCCATAGCAGATATGATCCTTTCATCAATTCTCCACCCCTTCTTCGCTATTATAAACCCCCTATACACATCGCTCCCAGGATATGCTATGTTGCTTCCTCTTGGAAGGGGACTATATATGAGCACATGATCTCCTGTGATGGATGTGTATTCATATGGGATTACGAGATCGGCATTGAGGGGTACATAAGAACCTGTATCCACAGCATAGCATGCACCTCTAGGGATCTCTATATCGCTTGCATCACTCCCAACAGAGATCCTGCCTAATAGCCTGAGACTCGAAGGATTCTCTTTTGAAGCGCCAGCTATATCATCATATATTACCGCAAAGCCGTCAACCAATGATCTTGGGAATGGAGGCAGCGATATAGGGGTTCTTACATCTTCACAAAGCACCCTGCCATAAGCATCTTCTATCGAGACGATCTCACAGCAAGGTTCTAATGGCCCTAGTTCTTTAATATATAGTTCGATAGCTTCAAAAGGATCGTGAGACGCCTCAGCTACAGAATACTTCAAGGCGTTCTCCTAGCATAGATATTGCGTTTAAGAGGATATATGTCTAATCTAAGGCTTTGCAATTCTATAGCTAAGCTAAATAGCATAACATCTTAATAACCTAGTTGTGATAGATTAATCAGTGTGGGCTATATGGTAGAGGAAGAAAGCGAATATGAAGACCAGAGAGGCTACAGCGGTGAAGGAGACATAGATCTTGATAGAGATCTAGAGAGATACGTAAGATATCTGGAGAAATCTGTTAGGGAGCTTCAGATCGAGAAGAAAACATTGTTAGACGAGCTTGGCCAATGTAGAATCGAGCTTGAAAAGATGCTTCAACCGCCTCTGATAGAGGCGACCCTCATAGATCTCCTACCGGATGGAAGAGCTATTGTTAAGAGCTCGACGGGCCCAAACCTAGTTGTTAACATAAGCTCTAAAATAGATCCTAAAACTCTAAAGCCAGGGATCTCAGTGGCACTCAATAACAGGGGGTCTGAGATCGTTGAGGTGCTGGGCTTTAGAGAAGATCCTTTTGTAACGGCTATGAAACTTGTTGAAAAACCAAATACGAGATATTCGGACATAGGGGGTTTAGAGGAGCAGATCAGAGAGATAAGGGAGGTTGTAGAGCTCCCCCTCAAAAACCCAGATCTATTTAGAAGGCTTGGAATAGAGCCTCCCAAAGGCGTTCTCCTCTACGGCCCTCCAGGAGTTGGAAAGACCCTTCTTGCAAGAGCTGTTGCTGGGGAAACAAATGCCACCTTCATAAGGCTCGTGGCATCTGAGCTTGCGCAGAAATTCATAGGGGAGGGGGCGAGGATTGTGAGGGAGGTATTTGCGCTTGCAAGGAAGCATGCTCCCTCGATTGTGCTTATAGACGAGATAGACGCTATAGCGGCGAAGAGGATAGATGTTGGTACAAGTGGGGAGAGGGAGATCCATAGGACGCTAGCGCAGCTGCTAGCCGAGCTAGACGGCTTCGACCCCCTAGACAATGTAAAGGTGATTGCAACTACAAATAGAATAGACGTGCTAGATCCAGCGATACTAAGGCCTGGAAGATTTGATAGAGTTATATACATACCTTTACCAGATAAAAGGGCTAGAAAGGAGATCTTCAGGGTGCATACTAGGAAACTGAATATTAGAGGCGAATTAGATCTAGACCTACTAGCTGAGATAACAGAAGGCGCTTCTGGAGCAGATATAAAGGCTATATGCACAGAAGCAGGCTATATAGCTATAAGGGCTGGAAGAGACTATATAGCCCAAGACGACCTAGTAAAGGCTGTGAAAAAGGTTCTGGAAAGAAAGGCTAGAGGGGATATTGCCGAGGAGATCCAATCAGAGATCCCCATCACACATAAGAGCACAGCCCTCACACAACACATATAGATTGTTAACTAGTAGCGATTACCAGCTCAACTATTATATTGTACCTGGTCTCACCTGCCCACTCTTCAGAATCACATCTCACCTAAGCAGTGTTCTCTCATTGTATTCCCATCCTAGGACGGGAGGTATCTCAAGCAAAAGCCCTATCCTAGGTTCCAAATTCGTTAGGGTCACGGTATAGAAAGATTCTAGGGATCTAGGTGTTGTAGCGGTATAGCCCATAGCTGGGATCTAGGCTACTACGAAGCAAATATAACTAAAAGCCTTGCCCCTCTTTAAGGTGGAAATGGGGTATCTTTAGAGCTATAGAGCTATTAGAGCCCTGACCCTATGATTCTTGGGTTTGCAATGGAGAATTTATTGGTTGAGAAGCCCTCACAAAGGCTCTTGAGGAGACTAAGAGCCATAGCTGATTATCAGTTCTTTCTAGGAGCAGGTGAGGCCCTTATACCAGATGATTCTAAGGTTCTTATATCTAGAAATACTGGGAGAGTTAGAGCGATCGTTGGAGAAGGGGGCATAATAGCCACTATAAGAGCATCTGACTATAGGCTTCTCCTAAGATTCATAGGAGGAGCTGCTCTCCACAGAGTATCTAGATTCCCAACTATGAGAGTGGTTGTAGTAGATGAAGTTGCTGATGAGATTAGAAGAGGGGGAAATCTGTTTGCAAGGCACGTGCTATATATCGACGAGGATCTCAGGCCTTGGGATGAGGTGCTCATAGTAGATGAGTCTGATAAGCTCTGCGGAGTTGGAAGGCTCCTCCTATCCCCCAGAGAGATTCTATATTTTACCAAGGGTGTAGCAGCTATCACTAGGGAGGGTGAGTGGTGGAGAGGAAAGGAAGAAGAGTTAGGATCATACTTTCGGAGCCCCTAGACGCTATGAGGAGAAATGGTGAGCTATACCTTGTAACAGGGTTTCCAGGCTTTGGTGCTGTGGGATATATAGCTACTAAATATATTGTTGAGGCTCTAAAGCTGAAGAGAATAGGCTATGTTATAACAAAGTACATGCCAGATGTAGTATCCATAGAGGGTGAGAGGAGCTTCAGCTTCCCCCACGAGATCTACTCAAAAGAGGGAAGCGGCCTCGTAGTTCTGGTGAACAGCGTTGTACCAAATATACATGAGAGGATAGAATTTGCAGAAACTATTGTTAGATGGAGCATCGAGAACAGGATTAGCGAAATGCTATTGATCGGGGGCCTCGATCCAAGTGTTAGAAGATCCCAAGAAGATCTCCTCAGATGGACCGGAAATAAATGGGGTAAAAGAGAGCTTAAAGAACCTGTAATGGATAAGGGCCTAATAATAGTGGGCCCGCTAGCGATAATTCTAATGTTCACAGAGATCCTGGGGCAACCCGCAATAGTTATCCTACCCTATGCAGAAAGAGAAAGACCTGATCCCAGGGCGGCTTCTGTAGCTGTTAAGAAGATCTCGGAGATCCTTGGAATGGAGATCGATGTACAAGATCTAATAAGGCATGCTGAGACCGTTGAAGAGATCGAGAGGAAGATAAGAGAGCATATAGAAATGCCAGAAAAAAGGATCACAGGGTATCACATGTAACACCTTACTAATAGGTGAAACTATATATAGCTATTCCCATAGTATAGATCATAGATAGATAACCTGAGATTCTCCTAGCGGTTATAATCAAAAGTGTTCAAAGGCGAAATTGACTCTTAATTAGTATAGCATCTGCATATACCGTTTCTCAGCAGATGGTGGTTCTTTACCATCTGCTTCTCAACGGTCTCCCCGAGCCCCCTCACCGCAGAGGCTCACCACCAGTCGCCTGGTGGCTCATCACTCTACGGCTCTCGGAAACCCGGGGTCACCAGTTAAATATATCTCTGGGGTTTATAAGCATCAGCATATCTCATAGTGTTAAGAGGTCTCAGAAATCAATGAACATGAGTGCTACAAATGATTATGAAGGTCGAAACAGCCCATAAGTTTCACAATTGAAGATATTCTTCAGGTTGGCGATTCAGAGGATCCCTGCTGTTAATGTTTGATCTCCTATTAGATTTGTAAGCCTTTGCTGAGATGTTATAGAGTATGCGGACAAAGCTCCCGAACCTGCCATAGGTTCTCTTCTACGACCAGCTGGAGATTCTCCGGGATCATGGCTCCGCTGTCTTTTTCCCTTATATATATCGAGGATCATTTCTATAAGTGCTTCTCTACTGGGTTCCCCTTCTATATATAATATCCTCTCTCCTATCCTTATACCTTTCCTAGGTGCTGTGGAAAATAGCTCGGTTGAGGGGGATACATATATTTCGATCCCATATTCTCTTCTTATAGCTCTAGCAGCATCCATAACAAGTCTTAGGAATTTGAAGCTCTCATAATCGATACCACCTATCACCTCTACATCCACAGAGATCCCTATTTATATAGGCTTATCACTCTGCCTAGTTTATAAAAATTGGGGTATAATGTGATCTGGTTTGCTCATATGAGATCTCCTCTGGGTACTAGCGTGAGGATCACCTATACAGCTGTTATTGAGATCGGTAGGAAGGAAGAGATGGAGAGGTTGGTCAAGGATATAGAGTATCTAAGGGCTGAGGTCATCTGTGGCCTAGGTGTTGACACCATCTATAGGCTCTCATTACTTGATCCAGATGCCGTTGATGTTATAAGAAGCTGTGGCGATGAATGCTGCGCCTTAGTGGTTTCAGCTCAATAGGCTTCACAGCCTAAGTATTTTAGCTATGATAGATATAGCCTTGCCGGGTCTTTTAGAGATCATGGTTAGAAGCGTTCTTCCGGATATATTTTCCTCTATATAGTCTCTCAAAATGCTATCATCTATCAGCTGGGATATGGAGCCTCCACCCTCTATTATTTTCACAGCTATTCTAAGGATCTTCTTCTGGGTTTCTATCTGCTTGATTATCTTAGACACAGCTTTCGCATAGTTTTCAAGAGGCCTTCTACTCGAGAGGGCTGATGCAAGAGCTATAGCAGACTCTATGCCAGGTCTTATACCCTCTCCTGTGAGCGGATATACAAGGCCGGCTGCCTCGCCGACTCTGAATATCTTATGTGACCCTAGATCTATCTCTGGCTCTACTGTTAGAGGCGCTCCCCTGAGATCCACTATAGATCCCCCTTCAAGCCATAGATTCAGAAATCTATGAATAAAGGGTACTGGATTTCTAACCCCCATGAACCCCCCACCAATGTTTAGATCCTCTCCATAGGGAAAAACCCAGTAGAAGCCTGCCATCCCCTTTTCATATATAAAGTATACCGTCTCGGAATCTATATTTCTTCTATAGTCTCTAACATATGCTCTTACAACATTTACCTTAACACCTCTACTCGTATATGGCCCTCTCGCATCTACAACGATCTCCCAGCTAGTATCTTCAGAGCTCTTGATCCTCTCCCTCATAGAGGAGATCCAGGAGCTCTTATCCACTATATACCACTTTGGACTAGCATAGCTAACCTCCCCTATAGCTTTATCCTCTAAATAGAATATGAATCTCCTTATCTTGTTCAACACATATTTCTTACTAACCATAGGGGTGTCAACTGGAACAGCCTCGCCACATGCCTTGTAATATCTAGGGTGGATATCGACAACCCCTACTTCTTTACCAAGCGATAGTGCCAGCGCTGTGCCTGAAGGGCCTAGACCAAGGATCTTGATCAAATAGCTACCCACTATATATATCACAACAACTATAATAATAGCGTTGTTGACTTCCCCTTCTCTGCTATGGAAAAGCACGTTTTCCATTGTGAATAGCTTCTGAGAATCAATATCTAGGATAGAGATGCTCAGCTCTTTCCTCTTCTAATATTGCTGGCCTCTAAGATCCATTTCACCATCTCTTCGAAGCCCTCATAAAGCCTTCTCCTAGGTCTATAGCGGGTGAGGCTAACCATTTTATTGCATGAAAAAACCTTGTTTAGAAACACCATGTGTCTTCTGATCTCTTTTGGTGCAAAGACCTTTGCAAGCCAGAGAGGGATCGGGATTCTAATAGGTTTTCTTCCAAGGGCTCTAGCTATAGCGTCTATAAAGTCGCCGAAGTTATATGGTTCGCACTCAGTTGCAAAGAAATACTCTCTTTCAAGCTCCATAGCCCTTAAAAGGATTTCGGATAGCTCTGAGACCTCGATAGCAGAGACCCTTGCCTTTATCGATGGAGCTACACCTCTCATAATCATTGAGGCCAGCTGAACCCACTCAGTATGAGCATTATAGGCTCCATATACGAGGGTTGGCCTTACTATAACCCATCTCTTAATATTGCTTGCAATACTCCTCTCAGCCTCAGCTTTAGAAATATCGAAGATATTGACGGGGCTTATACCCTTCAAATGGCTCTCCTCCTCATATATAGTAGTCTCTTTAGGACCTACCACGGTGGCAGCCGATATATGTATGAAAAGACCTTCATAATTCTTTAAGATGTTACAGAGCTTCTCAACAAAAACGAGGTTAGCATTAATAATCTCTCTATCGCTCCCGAAGAACTCGCCAACCAGATTATATATAACCTCCGGCTTCGACGCTTCAAAGGCCTCCTTGGGATCTCTATACTCTATGAGAGAAGCATACCTAGCAACAATATTCCCTAGCCTCGATCTATAGGCGTCTCTAAGCCCTCTATGGGCTACAAAGATTTCGTATCCCTTCTCAGCAAGCTTCTTGACGAGGTTGGCACCTATAAAGCCGACTCCACCGAATATCAATACCCTTATAAAGACCACCAGATCTATGTGCTACAGGGCTATTGAATGCTATTGATTATTAGTTTACATAGTAAATGGAACCTTATTATGTTATAGAAGCTGTGGCTGATGTTATGTTTAAATTTATAGGATTGCTTTACATAGTAAAATATGGTGTCTAGATGGTAGATACATCATATGCTATGATCTTCTCTACGATACAGGACATGGTCTATATATCTATAGCAAGTCTTGTCCTAAGAATCTTTGTAGGAGCGCTATTCATAGTCCACGGACTCCCAAAGCTGGCTGGTCAGTGGAGAAAGCCTATGAGAGATGGGATGTCACAGCTAGGCATACCAGGACTTCTCTTTGACCTTGTAGGTCTGCTCGAACTCCTCGGGGGTCTAGCCCTTGTTATAGGCTTTTTAACCAGAATAGCCGCAGCCCTCCTAGCCCTTGAGATGGTCGGCACGACAATCTTATACATAGCTAAACTCTACAAAGCACCACTCCCGAGAGGCTTTGCAGAGCCTATGTTCAAAGCCACGAAAGGGTATATGTTCGGATGGGAACTAGATACAGTTCTTCTAGCATCATGTATAGCAATAGTATTAATAGGACCAGGAATCTTTTCAATAGACATCATAGTGTGGACCCTTGTGAGATAATTCAAGTAAGATCGGTTAAAATGCTCTCCCACTACTAGTTTAACCAGCTTTTTATCCTTATTTATTTAACAAATATATTTTTCTATCCTATTCTGTTTCCTCCTTCAACTATATATACATTACCCAATAATCTAACCTTTTTCTCGCTATGAATAATTAGGACTTTATAGCTAAAAGTCCCACCCTTTTAGGGTAGGGGTAATACATATTAACCTTAAAGCGTTATTCCTAACCTTGTGATTAGAGGTCATCCAATACTCCCATTAAGGTGATAATTCTCAATTGTCTCTGGCAATAGAAGCACATCTTATACAAATATTGAAGGACGGAATTAAATAAGAATATATTAGCCTGATCAAGCTGGCTGGTTATCTTTTAATTTTATAGAAGGTCTTTTTGCTTAGAATCTCTCCATTACCTTTCCCCCTCTTAAGAGGCACAGGACTATTATTTAGGTGGCAAAACGAATTACGAGCTTCGTCCTTTAGGGCGGGGTAGGATTTTTAAGCCCTGGAGTGTGAATGTTTTTGATGATGAGGTTATTTCTTTGAGGATTTGGGGGTTGATGCCTTGGCTGGGCACTCCGTTAGCGTGCCCCGATGTCCCTAGGGGGAGATCCCGAAGCATACCCCAACCCAATGATCTTGGGGATAGAGCCATTAATCCCCTACCAGAAGGCTAACACCCGAGACCCCAGCATAGAAAAGATGATCTACCATAGAATTGAAAGGGGAGGGGTCATATCATCTTAGGAAGCTATCTTTAAATCAACATATGATGAACACATATGGTTAAGCATCTATGCCCTGAGGTTCATAAATTTTCATCATCACTATAAAAGCCAGGAAATACAGGGTTATCTGCGGATACCTCTAGAGCGTTTAGTCTAAAGCTGGTTCCATAGTTCTTGAGGGCTTAAAAGAGTTTAAGTACTATTGATCAATATAAGATAAATATTTAACTATGTTACATTTACTATAGATTGAGGTGACGATAGACGAATATCTGGCAACATATCCAATCGCTCATAGCTGTTCTCTTTATTCTTGCCTGCATAGTTGGCGCCTTTACCGCATCTTCCTATCCACAGTTTAACAGTGTAATGATTAACAGCAAGGTCGATCCCGAAGTATTTAAGGAGCTATCGAAATCAGGATCTGCGCGGGTCTTAATACTACTTAATGATACGCCATATGATGATATAGTAATAGATAAGTTAGAGGGTGCCAATTTTGTTAGAGCTCTTATGATCAATGCTGAGAGATCGCAAAATACAATAGTCGATAGGCTCAGATCTTCTGGAGTGAGGATAGTCGATAGGCTCTGGCTTGTAAACGCTATAGTTGCAGATGTCGATTCAAGATCTCTAGGCACCATTATAAATATTCCCAGCATCTTCAAGATCGTGCCAGACCGCGTAATCGGGCTTGTAAAGCCTGTTGAAGAGATATATCTTAGCAGTAGAGGTGAGGTTCTTAGACCCCTTGACAACATCAGCAGATCTATAGTTCAGGCTGATAAAATGGAGGCTATGGGGATCACTGGAAGGGGTGTGAAAGTCGCTATATTAGACACAGGCATACAGGTGGATCATCCGTGGCTTATTAGAAATGGCACAAGTGTAGTGGTAGCTGAGTATGATGCGACTAGAACCGGTGTAGTGCATGTATGTGTCTATAGAAATGAAACGGCATCCCATGGAACACATGTGGCGGGGATAATAGCTAGCCAGGATCCTGTACATAGAGGTGTAGCCCCAGGAGTAGATATATATAACGTGATAGTCTTCAGCCCGTTACTCCAGTGTGAGGGAGCAGCTGTCTCGTGGATTATAAGGGGTATCCAGTGGTCTCTACTGGGCCCAGATGGAAGGCCTGGGACTGGTGATGAGGCTCAAATCATAAGCATGAGCTTGGGAACATTAATTCCGCCATGGTTTTCTTATTACTATAAAAGTTATGATCCTCTACTAACGGCTATCTCGAGGGCTGTGGAAGCTGGCGCTGTAGTCGTGATCGCCGCGGGAAACGGTGGCCCAGGAGGCTATACTATCAACTACCTATGCTTAGCCAGAGGCGTTATATGTGTTGGTGCTGCCGACACTACAAGAGGAAGCCTGTCTAATTCATCTATAGCTATATTCTCTTCGAGAGGGCCTATACCATTTGACATACCGATGCCAGACGTCTCCGCTCCAGGCGTTAGAATTATATCTTCTGTCCCTATAAACAGTACAGCAGCCTTTAGCGGAACTTCAATGGCCACACCACATGTCTCAGGCGTCGCAGCTCTACTGAAACAAGCCCATCCCGAGTGGTCACCAATAGATATTAAGAGGGCTATAGTTGAGTCAGCGTCTCCGATACCTCTCTCAGATATTTATGAGACCCCTAACCCGCTTGAGCAGGGTACTGGGATGGTAAGAGCTCTGGATGCTCTTAACAACCCCCTAAGGATGATCTTCACGGGAGGAGCTCTACAGGGGTTGACACAGACACTCATTGTACCTCCGGGAGACAACGCACTCGCGTCTCTAGCTATATATAATGTTGGCAACTACACCCTCGGGGTTGATATAAGCTCAACAGATCTTGTCAGCTATCTCAGAACAAATGTTATTAGAAAGACCGCGCTCACAATATCTCCCCCAAGCGTCTCCATAGGGTCTGGAGGAAGTGCAAGCGTTACAATAACTGTGTCGGTGCCAAGCAGGACCCCTCCAGGAACCTATGTGGGTTATATAATCGCAACAGCAGGCTCTTATAGTACTAGACTCCCAATATCGATTGTCGTCCCAGCAAGCCTCGTTGAGAGTAATATAAGCTACTCACTGGCGATCTCGACTTATATAGGTGCTGGACCGCCTGAGTGGGTTACATATAGGCTATATATATCCCAGCCAATAGGAGAGCTGGCAACAATAACATCCTACTCAGAGTACCCTCTACCGCTGAGCCTATACATGTTGACACCGTCTAATAAGTTCATTGCATCTATAAGCGGCCTTAGATTTCCTGAGAGAGGCGAGTATATATTGATCATAGAGGTTCCAGGAGATTTCGCACTCTTTGGAAAGGCTGAGATCTCTATAGTTGCCTTGAAAATCTCTAGAGGCCTTTCACAGATAGCTAACATATCTAGGGATCTGGCTTCTCTGAGAAGCGATCTAGAATCTATAAATATTTCCACCCACCAGAGGATCTCAAACATAGAGCTTAACATATCATCAATAAACACGGCGATAGACATGCTCAGAGGAGTTTTTGGAGCCCTAAACACGTCATTAGAGATTACTACCCAGCAAATAGCAATAATAAGGGGTAACGTTACAGAGCTAGCCCAGAAGATAAGTGAGAACACGGCATCAATAGCCAGTGTGAGAAGCTCTCTCCAGGATTTCATAAGCACAGCGGAGAGGAGATTCTCAGGGCTGGAGGGAACACTATTAACCGCGATCAACAACATAACATCCCTGAGAAACAACCTAGAAAGATTCCAGCAAAGCACGCAACAATCCATAGCCGATATCCAGAATACAATCACATCATTAACAAGAGATCTAAACACAACCAATCTCTACACAAGAATAGCCCTAGCACTAGGTGTAATAGGGATAGCGATAGGAGCAACCTCCATAGCCCTAGCTAGGAGAAAGAAATAACTTTTCCCACCCAACACAAGCACACATATATGATAGAAATAATCGACCTCTACCTTTTTATCTATACTAAAGGCTCCAGTTATTAGGTCAGATAGAGATCAGAGTAACTTATAGATCAAAACCATAAAGAGCTTAACTACGATCATGATGCTGATAAAACGAATAAGGGGCTGAGAGCTATATGAAGCAGGGGCCCGTAGCTCAGCCAGGATAGAGCGCCGGCCTTCGGAGCCGGAGGTCCGGGGTTCAAATCCCCGCGGGCCCGCCACATTATGATCTCACTGTACTATGTAGTTTGAAGTAGGGTGCTAATGTTAAGCATTATCGTCATTCCTTTAGCTATATTCCCAGCGTATACTTTGTGTATACTTTGAGAACACTCCTCTAAAATCATATGACCCCTCCCCGCCTTTAAGGGGCGGGGTTTCTATGCTGGGGTCTCGGGTGTTAGCCCTCTGGCGAGGGTTTAATGGCTTAACACCATTATGTGTTACCAAGTAGCTCTCTATCTTCCTCGATACTCTTACCCTGTGTCCTAGTCTTCTCGCTATGTTTAGTGCTGCATTGATATCTGCATTGATCTTCTTCCCTGTCTTCTTGCATATATATAGTCCTCTATGTTTTCTTCCGTTTTTATGTTTGATTCCACATATTGAGCATTGCTTGCTTGTGTAGTATTCTGGCACGATCTCAACATCGATACCATACTCCATGAATATATCCCAATCCAAAGAACTATCTTCCTGAACCACCATATATTCGTGTTATACTCGTTTCCATTGTTCTGTGATAGCATTATTGGATATCCTATGTATAGCTTTCTAACACCTCTTCTATGTAGCTCATCTGCTAGGAATCTGATAGCTGTTATGTAGAGATGCCTGAGCCTTTCATCCCTTTTATACATAGCATCTAGATATTTCTCGTGATAGTATATCCATGTTGATATGCCAAGCCTCCTCAGCATGTCTCTTACAGATTGATATGTAGCTATCTCTCTTTTCCACCAATAATACTCAGACTTAATAGATCCGCCTTTAATCAGCATTACTGATCCATCTGTAGTTACCACAGCGAATAGGTTGTTAAGACCCATATCCATGAATGCCTCCCTATCACCGATGGGGTCTCTCTGCTTAATGCTCTTCGGATTTGTGATCCTCTGTTTCTTCTTTTTCTCTTCATCATTGTATATGGGCTTTACATAGCCCTTTGGATTTGATTTTGGCGGATCTACACCAACCTCTATGGGTATGTGTGCTTGCCACCTACCAGCCTCATATATTATTTCAAGTCTTCCCTGCTTACCCTCCCACCTGATCCTGCCAACATATCTTATCCTCAGATCGAAGTCTT
>Ga0209670_100164_pt1 | contig 43186 bp, 42 predicted proteins | sample PerSpoBPS_BMetaG_FD_184741 | JGI IMG/M metagenome (GOLD analysis project Ga0209670, IMG submission 184741) | Thermal spring microbial communities from Yellowstone National Park, Wyoming, USA - Perpetual Spouter B (PS_B) MetaG (SPAdes) (version 3) | ecosystem: Environmental > Aquatic > Thermal...
AGGTATAGCCATCAGGGTGATGGCACACCCATTGCTTCTAAGGTGGAGCAATGATAGATGGATGCCTAGAAGGGCTATGAGATCTAAAGCAATGAATACCTTAGAAGCAAGAATCCTCACCCTTTAGTGTGGGGAGTGTCAAGTATAATAAATAAATAATCTTATATTGCATAATACACAAATAAGGGATAGTATGTATCACATATATGGGGAGTAAGGTAATTACTATACGTGTACCAGCTGAAATACAAGAAAAGATGAAAAGGCTAAACGTAAATTGGAGTAAGATAATACGTGAATACATACAAGAGGTTATAGAGAGGGAGGAGAGGCGCTTAGCATGGTTACAGATGATGCAAGAAATATCAAGCATTCCAAGTGCTGAGGAAGGTACAGCAGTAAAGAGTGTGAGGGAAGATCGTGATAGTAGATAGTTCAGCATTAACAAGCATAATGTTACGTGAAAAGAAGGCAGAGCAGATTATAAAGATTATCGTAGAGGAGAAGCCTTACACACTCCCATTGGCTATAAAGGAAACAATTAATGCATCATGGAAGCGCTATATTATGGGAGAGATTACAAACAAGGATGTGGAGAATGTGAGTGAGCAACTACTTGCATTAATAAATAAAAGAGCTTTAATATTGCTTAATCAAGACACATATATTGCTATAGCAACAAAGATAGCAGTAGATAATAAGATAACAGTTTATGACTCATTGTTTATAGCAGCAGCATACAAAGAAAGTGACAGACTATTAACATTTGATAATAAGCAATCAAAGGTAGCAGAGAGATTAGGAGTAAGGGTAATAACGTTATAATCTTTGATCTCATCTAATAGATATACTTGCATGGTTAAGGATGTAGTCACTATATTTAAGATAAAATTTTAAATAGGTTATAAGTATATTATAAACGATGGCTGAGGCTACTGAGGAGAGGATAACTAGAAGGGAGTTCCTCAAGCTTATGGCTGCTGCTGGCACAGTTATGGCTTTTACTCCATTCATAGATTGGGGCAAGTTCATGCCTAGGCAAGCATCTGGCAATATAGAGAAGATAAAAGTTGAGTTACCTGATGGTAGTATAGCAAACGTTAACAAGTTCCCTCCTAACTCTGCTGAGACTATAATATATCCAAAGACAGGTGATAGAGTTCTAGATCAGGAGCCTTTTAGGGTATGGAGGTTGATAAGGCTGCCTGAGGAGATGGGAGGCAATAGGAACGATGCCTCAGCGTTCAGATGCTATAGTGCTGTATGCCTGCATCTATGGTGCCTATGGAAGTATAGAAATGAAGAAGATAAGAAGAGAGGTGAGTGCCCATGCCATGGTAGCATATATGATGCTAGAACTGGTAAGGCAATAGATGGTCCAGCATCGTTCCAGAGTCCTCCAGCAAATCTATTGCCTATGCTTGAATTAGAGGTTGATGCAAATGGAGATCTATGGATACTACCTCCTACATGGGATCTGTACAAGAATGGCATAATAGGCTTTGGCAGGTTTGCAAAAGGTATTAATGCATGATTAATTATTGTTAGGTGATGGCTAATGAGTGCTCAGAGTCAAAAGGGTGATAATGGTCTAGTAGCATTCTTTAAATGGTTATGGCAGGGCTTAGAGAGAACCATATTTGTAGGTATAAAGTTCACATATCCATCAAGGTTCGTTAGCCCATTAGGCTTCTTAGGCATGCTTACATTCATAGTGTTCATAATCTTAGGTATAACTGGTGCCCTGCTTATGTTCTACTATGAACCAATACTTGACAGAGCATGGGATAGTGTTAAAGCAATAAATGATACAATACCATATGGATTCCATATAAGGAACATACATTATCATGCATCTAATACCATGGTATTCCTTGCATTAGCACACATGTACTATCAGTACTTCTCTGGTAGGTATAAGATAAGGAATGAGGTACTATGGGTTACTGGTATAATACTAGGCACAGTTACAATCTTAGAGGCATTTACAGGCTATGATATAATATACAATGAGAGGGCAGAGCTTGCTATCAGTATAGCATCATCCTTAACAAACTCAATACCTGTAATAGGTCCACAGTTAAGGGAGATGGTATTTGGAGCAGGGTTTGCTGATTTTGTGCTAAGGTTTTATGCATTGCATGTGTTCATACTTCCTATGGTTATGCTAGGGCTTATGGCTGTACACTTCCCAAGGTTCCTTGTATTCGATGTACCAATGGTTATGGCAATTGCTGGTGCAATATTCATAGTTGCAGGTATGTTCCCTGTAGATCTAGGCAATAAGTTCGATCCTACACTACCTCCAGATATAACAGTGCCAGAGTGGTATCTTACTGGCATATATGCATTCCTTAGAACACAGTACGATAAGTTCGTTACAGGTGTGCTATGGCCAGGAATATTCATAGCAGCTATGGCAATAATACCATTCATAGACAGGTATAAGAAGTTATCATGGAAGGATAGACCACTTATAACTGCTATAGGTATAACTAGTTTAGCACAGATAATAGTTACAACCTACTGGGGCTTCTACATAGACCCTGACTTTAATAAGCCATTGCTGGATAGGATAGTTATAGATCCAGTACTATTCTACACAATTATGCTCCTGCTAGTTCCATTATCCTTTGGCTTTACATACATGATGATAAAGCTAGCAAAGCACTTTGAGGAGTTGAATAAGAAGGAGGCAGCAGCAAGGAAGGCTAAAGGTGCATCTGAGGGCTTAAATATACCAATAAGATGGGGTTGGTGGCTACTTGTTGTACTCTTAGCATTCCAAGTATACCTTAACATAATGGTGTACTATGCTGGTTTGAATGGCTTTAGGAATATCCAACTCTTCTTCATAGGTTTAGTGTTGATAACATTTGCTGGTGCATTCCATGTATACAGGTATCTAAGCCAGCAAGCTAAAGCAGTAAAGCCAGCAAAGCCTCCAGTAGCAAAGGAGCCTGTACCAAAGGTTATAGTAGAGAAGAAGGCAGAGGTTAGTGTTGCAGTACCTAGAGCAGTTGCAATTGATACAAATGCAGCAAAGGCTTCTACACAGCAGGATACACCTGTATCATCACCTACCTCATATACACAATCTTCATCATTATCATCACCAACTAAAGGCAGTATAGATACTACACAAGCATAAAGAATAATTATTATTTAGAGATAATTTTATTACATACACTAGATATCAATACATGGAAGAATTCTAGTATCACTTACACCCTTTATTATCTGTATCTTCCTCATAACTACATTGTACACTCCCTTCAAGTCCTTTGCCTCTATTACAGCAATTATATCGCAATGCTCAGATACTGCATGTGCCTCCTTAACACCTTCTATCTGCCTTATTATGTGTGCAGATGCTAGCACATCCCTACCAGGCTCTAGATCTATCTCTATGTATGCACGCATACATCTTATTCTAATGGGAAGGATAAAAGCCACTATGTCTATTAACATTTATAAGTGTAGTAAAGAAGAGTTATGCTAGGATAAGATAAAGGAGGATCTTAATATGGCAACAATATCAAAGGAGCAGAGTCCATTTGTAATAGGGGCTGTAGCATTTGTACTTATCATAGGTGTAAGTATAGCATATTATCAGTTCTTTTACCTGCCAGAGATAAATAGGAAGCCTGTTATACCAGCAGAGTGGAGAGAACCTAAGCAGATAACTGAGATTAAGATACTACCAAACTCCTACGATCCTAACCAGAAGGATAACTTTATGCCAAAGAGGGTAGAGGTTGTTCTAGGGCGTAATAACAAAGTTATATGGGTAAATGATGATACTACAGCACATACTGTAACTAGTGATAACAAGTATGCTGATCCATTCAGTGGGGTATTTGATTCACTTGAGCATAAGGATAAACTTAAGAATGGTTATTTGATGCCTGGGGATAGGTTTGAGTTCATCTTCACAAAGACTGGTGAGTATAAATACCATTGTGTACCTCACCCATGGATGCAAGGCATTATAATAGTAAGGAAGCCTACAGCATAATCACAGAGAAGGTTGCATATTCATTCATTCATTCTTTTATCTTAACTAAATCATCCAGTAAAGGATACGTTATCAATAACTATGTATGGTAGTAATGAATCTACTACCAAGAGCCTTTCTTTGGATAGCATTGATATGCTCTTAATAGCATCAAATACATTACCTGCAACCATAACCTCCCTAACTGGATGCTTTATCTCCCCATGCTCTACAAGGTAGCCACCTTTAACAACCCCAGAGAAGTTCCCATCTACATAATTAACATTACCAGAGAACCTATTTATTATTACACCATGCTTAACCTCTTTTATCATCTCATCATAACTAATATCACCCGCCTCAATTATAAAATTTGTAGAGTCTATTAATGGTGGGGTGTTTATGCTACCAGATGCATTACCAGTGCTCTTAACCTTTAACTTGCTTGCAGTGTATGTGTTATGAAGGAAGGTCTTTAGTATACCCTTATCTACTATTACATTCCTCTTGCATGCAAAGCCCTCCCTATCAAATGAGGATGCATTTATGCCATCAGTAAATGTAGCATCATCTATTATGCTTAGATTACTGCTAGCAACCTCCTTGCCAAGCATATCGGTAAACCTACTTGCCCTTCTAAGCACATTGTAAGCGTTTACAGAGAATACTATAGGCTCCTTTATAATATCTATTGTAGCATTTGGTGTAAGTACCATCTGCCCTTTGAAACTCTCACACCCCTTGCTATTTAAGGTATTTACAACATTCTTTGCAAAGTTCAATGCTACATTATTAATATTAGCATCTGTACCCTTTAGCATATGAGAAGCATTGCTTTGAACATCAAAGTTTGATACCATGCTACCATCCCTAGCCATACCCATTATACTGTATGATAGTATGCTTATCCTCTCATGCAAAGATATACCAGTGCTAGTATGTATAGCATGTATAAGCACTGATGCCTCAAATACCCCACTATCCACACTTACCCTTGGATCATAACCCTTTGCTGTATTTAGCATATCTCTAGCATAGTTAACTACATCATCTATGCTTAATGACTCTACACTCTTATCATATATGCTAGATAGCATTTTTACATTAACAGGTTCAGCAAGGATATTGTATTTATCCCTCTTACTTGCCTTTGCTATGCTTAATGCATTATCTATAGCATACTCTATACTCTCATGCCTTAAACTGTTAATAGATGCAAACCCAACCCTCTTATCATATATAACTCTAATGCCTATGCCATTAGGCTCATTAACCTTAACATGCTTTATATCATTACTCTCAAGGAATACAGATGTGTGCTTTGAGTATGATGCATATGCTTCTACATCATGAGCACCAAGGCTTAATGCCTTCTTAACTGCCATCTCACATGCATCTAAAAGCATGTTAGTATCTATTCCAGCATTACTCATACTGTATACCCCCTATAGTAGCAATGCACCTTACATACGCACCTCCACCATCAACCTTCATAGGCTGATACTTGCCACAGTAACCTGTGCCTATATCGTACTTGAAGTCCTTGCTTATTGCATCTATACTCTTTAACACATCCATGGTTATACCAGATACACTTACACCCCTTAACGGCTCTTTAACCTCTCCATGCTCTATAAGGTAAGCCTCTTGGGCACCAAACATGAACTCACCATTTGCATCTGCCTGTCCATTCCTTGCCCCTTTAAGCAGGTAACCATGCTTAACCTCTTTAATCATCTCATCTAGAGTATAATCCCTTGGCTCTATGTATGTATTCCTCATCCTTATCAATGGCTCATCATCGTACTCAAATGCCCTAGCATTACCAGTAGGTTCTACATTAAATATGTATGCACTCTCTCTATTATGTAAATATTCACTTAATATTCCAGAGTCTATTATCTTAACCCTCTTTGCTAATACACCCTCATCATCTACTAGTGTAGTACCAGCAGCATTCTCTACAATATCAGATGCCCCACTATCAACCAAGGTTACTATCTTACTAGCAACCTCCTTGCCTAGCATATCCCTTGCTATTGAGCCAGAGAGGACAAAGTCAGCCTCAACAAGATGCCCAATAGCCTCATGTGCAAGCAACCCAACCATGGCAGGATCAAGTATTATTGTTGTCCTCTCGCCCTTAGGTACTCTTGCATCAAGTAACCTTAGTGCCTTCCTTGCAGCATTTCTTGCAAGATCAGATGCACTGTTATGCTTGAATAGGTCATCATGGTTACCTGTTATCCCTATACCCTCGCTTGCACTAACCCTCTTGCTCCCTTTTGCTGCAATAGCTGTAACAACAAACTCTGGCTTTGAGTCCTTTATAACAGCTGATGCACCATCACTAGTAACTATTATCTTATTATCTATAATCTCTCTATAGAAGCATGATGCTGATCTTATCATTCTATCAACCCTCCTTGCCTCTTTCTCAGCATCTTTAACCAACTCTATGATATCCTTCATGTCTATACTCTTTACATTATTATACTCAAATACACCAACAGCCAACCTTGCATCTGCCAAGCCCTTTACCCTATTATGCTTAGAGTATGCTAATGCATCTGCAGCCCTTACAGCATTATCCAGTGTCTTAACCAAGGATTCCCTATCAAGCATACTGGTGCTACTGAAGCCCCAGCAACCATCATAATTCAATACCCTTATACCTACACCAGCCTTTACTATTGCTCTTGTAATCTCTTGCCTACCATTTGTGAACCTAACCTCCTTCAATATCCTGCTATGGTATCTTATCTCAGTATACTTGCCCTTTAAATCTATCAAACCTTTAAGGTAATCAACCGATATATCCATACTAGATGATAATCTACTCCTCTACTACTATATATATTATCATTTGGTTTATAAACTAGTGTATGCAATTAACTGTATGGAGCATGATAGTAATGATGTAGATCCTGATAAGTTAGAGATATTGAATAAGATATTCTTAGATGCAGCAAAGGATCCAGAGTTTAGGAGTAGATTATTTGATGATCCTAAGAGTGCATTATCAGCATATGATATACCAGAGGATCTTAAGGATATGCTTGTAAGGATAATACAAGAGAATTATAGCATGTGAATAAATTAATGTTTTTAAGCATTTACATACTAATAATAATGTGAGTATACATAAGGTAAGAGAGATTAAGTACATTCTACTCTTCTTAGGCATTACTCTAATAGCAGTTGCATTTATTTTAATGATTCAAGATTCTGTAGTTTATGATAATGATAATGATGCTTATGCATTACCATTATTCACTGGAAAGGTTATACCAGAGGTTATGGGCTTCCATGATATATCTACTCTTACATTTAAGAGAGGGTATGATATGCTAACATTAAGCATTAAGGTTAAAGGTGATATTACTAGCATAAGTAACTACAGATATGAGACTGTTTATATATGGGAGATGGAGCATATTGATATCCTGCTAAGTAAGAAGCATTACATTATAGTACTACCATACTTCCCAGAAGGGCATGTTATTGGTTATAATGGATGGTATATTGCAGTATACGATGCTAGCAGCAATAGATGGATAGTACCAATGATAAGTATAGATAACCCAGTAAGTAGTAGCAGCAGTGGTAGTAGTAATACTATTAGCATAGGCATACCAACCAGCATAGTAGGTAGCCCTCTACTAATCTTATCTTATAGGGTAAGTGTTATGGTTAATGTAGATACACAAGTAAACCCTATGCCAGATTATATAATGGATACTGCTCCAGATAATAGTAATCTTACACCAGTATTCCTACCATCTTTAGATCATGATAGATAAGAGGTTAGTAATATCTGCTCTTGCTATACTATCATTGTATATTGTAATGCAGTATCTAGGATTTGGTATAATGCCAATTAGGATGTTAATAGATGGGGATAAAGGGATAATTGTAAAGAATAGCATAACCGTTAAGGCTAACACAGCTATAGCAGTACATGGTCCACATGTTTACATAGCATGGTACGATCATGCAAAGAAGAGTGTTATGCTTAATGCAAGCAATGATGGTGGTAATACATTCAAGAGGATTGCTGTTGCAAGTACTGATAATGCGGTAATTAATGGTATTATAGCCAAGGGTTCATACATAAATATTGTATGGACAAGCGAGGTTAATGGGCAGTATGATGTATTCTTATCCCATAGCAGTGATGGCTTAGCATTCAAGACAATAAATGTAAGTAACAATGATGGGGATTCTACATTCCCTGCTATGGATGCAGATGGTAACATGGTATACATAGCATGGATAGACTCTACATACGGTAACACTGAAGTGCTCTTAAGGGTAAGTAAAGATGGTGGTAACACCTTTAGTGATACAATTAACATAAGCAATAGCAAGGGTAACTCTGAGAGTGTATCAATTGCTGCTGAAGGCTCAAGTGTATACATAGCATGGCATGATAACTCATATGGCAGGTTTGGTGTATTCATTAGGGCAAGCCATGATTATGGTAATACATTCTCTGATGCAATTATGCTTAGTGATCCTAACATGGACTCTGGTTTTGCATCAGTACTTGCAGAGGGTAAAGATGTTTATGTTGCATGGATAAGTAATATTGATGGTAATAATAATAGTAATACAAATAATCTATACTTAAGAGTAAGCAACGATGGGGCTAGAGTATTTAATGATACTATAACTGTAAGCAAGAATGTAATATCTGCCCCATTGCTAGCATCTGATGGTGCACTTGTATCCCTTACATGGATAGATAAGAGTGAAGGTATCATGCATGCTCGTATAATGAATGATGGAGCAATAAGTTCAACTAAGATTAGCATAGATAATAGTGCAAGTAATGATTATAAAGATAGGATAAAGTATATAGTTGTTGATGTAGATGGTTATAACATTAGCATGCTTGTACTATTAAATAGTAATGATAAGTTGTACAAGATGGTTTATGTAAATAGCAGGGATGGTGGTTCAACATTCACTAACATGGTTACAATAGCATATGGTAGCATAGATGATATTAGCATGTCCATGAAGGGTAGTACTGTATACATTACATGGGGAGAGAAGTCATGCTTAGATGAACAGTGTTCACATGTTAATATAAAGTATAATTATACAAAGAGTGATGATCTCTTAGTCTTTAAGAAACCTGTAAATCTTTTTATAATGATAAATATAAGTTGGTTATAATTACTTTATGGTTAGTCGTAAGAGAAGCCAGAACGAGATAATGGGTTTAGTATTGATGCTCTTACGTAATGGATATACAAATAAAGCAAGACAAGTATTAGGCATAGATGCTCGAACACTCAATAGAGCACTCTTTACACTTAATAGTAATGGATTGATAATTGTAGAGGATGATAATTATATAAGGATTACAGATAAAGGCATATACTTCTCAAACCTATATAAGGAGTTGATGGGATTGCTGGGCATAGATTATGATAGTTATAAGAGTTCTGATGATAAATAGTTGGTTAAATCCTAGACAGAGTTAGGCTTAAGATCTACTTATAATCCTTACAGCATCCTCTCTTATCCTCTCTGCTAATCTATGTCCTATGCCCTTTACATTCTCTAATTTATCTATACTTGCATCTGCTATACTCTTAAGATCAGTAAAACCAGCATTGAACAATGCTCTAGCCCTAGCCCTCCCTATACCTTCTAGCATAACTAGAGGGATCAACTCCTCCTTCACACCATACTTAACCCTTCTCCTTAGCATATCTATATCCTTGAGTATACTCCTCTTGCCTAATAACTCAGCTATGGAATGCATAGAGTAGAGTAGCCAATCACTTACTTCTATCATCCTATACATATCCCCAGGCTCAACACCTAGATTCTCGTAAAGGTATTTATCACTATACTCTTCTATCCATGCATAAAGTGCCAAGAAACTCCTTGATATGCTATACTCATCTACATCATCAAGGAACTCATCTGCATGCTCATCTATAAGCATTATAGCCTCATCTACATCTCTGCTCCTTAACTGCAGCCTTGGATAAAAGTCTGGGCACTCTGTAATAACATGGAGCAGACCTAAAGTTAACTTACCATGCCTCTTGCCAGCCTTTATCCTTGCAAGTGCACTCTTTATAATAACGGCAGACTCTGGATCTATGTATAGCATAGCTACCCTCCTACCAAATTTAGTTGCAGATAACTCATAGCCTGTAGCATTAATCATACCCTCTACAGCAAGGTACTCTATTGCAGATCTGAACTTTGGTACTATGTATTTACTGCTATATTGCTTTGCTAAAAGCGTTCTAGAGAATAGTTCATAGAGTTCACTCTCCTTAATACTCTTGCTCATTGCTATGCTAGCAAGTATATGCCTTCTAAGCATCCTCTCATCATTTAGTGTAGATCTTATAGGCTCTAACTCTGCATTTATGTATGCATCAAATATATCCTCTATGCTAGAGTTGCTTACTATTATTGCCTCTCCATACTCATCATACCTTGGTCTACCTGCCCTACCACACATCTGCTTGTACTCATTAACGCTTATCCTACTGCTCATACCCTGCTCATGGTCATATCTGCTTACACTTGCTATTATAACCCTCCTTGCTGGAAGGTTAACACCAGCAGCAAGTGTAGGTGTTGCTGTTAATACCTTTATAACACCATCTCTAAATGCATCCTCAACTATGCTCCTTGCATGTGGGCTTAATCCTGCATGATGGAATGCAGCAAGGTTACTCATAGCCCTTGCTAGGCTCTTTGCTAACTCGCTATCATCATGCTCAAGTAATGCATTAATATACTTGCTAACAGTATCTACCTTTGAAGGAGTAAGCATCTGTTTTAATGCCTCAGATGCACTTAATGCTAAGGTAACAGCCCTCTTCCTGCTCTCAGTGAATATTAGTGCTTGGGCATTATCCTTAACAGTATCAATTGCAAGATCTATAGGTGCACCATACTTGCTGATTGCTTGTATGCTAACCTTCCTACCATCCTTGTAGTATATTATGCCATGCTGGTATACCCCTTCAATTAGTTTAGTAGGTCTCCATTGTGTATCTATTAACTTGCAGTTAAGCCATGATGCTATCTCCTTAGCATTGCTTATGGTTGCACTAAGTGCTAGTATCTGTGCATTGCTCATTCTTGCTCTAGCAAATATCATCTCAATAGTTGCTCCTCTCTCCTTATCAGAGATCATATGTGCCTCATCAAAGACATAAAGCCTTACATCATCTATCCATTCTGCTCTATGCCTGAATAATGAGTCCATCTTCTCATATGTTAATACTATAACATCAGCATCCTTTAACTCCTCACCAGATGAGTCATAGTCACCCGTTGATATCATAACATTGCATCTACCTAAGCCTAAGGAATCTCTCTTTATCTCCTCTAGAATCTTAAACTCTCTGTACTTCTCATTTGCTAATGCCCTTAAAGGGGTAAGGTACACAACCTTGCCCAAGCCTTCCTTTACTATCCTAGCACTTGCAAGCATTGCTATTAGAGTCTTACCACTTGCTGTTGGTGTTGCTATTAGCATGCTCTCCCCTTTTAATAGCCCTTCCTCTATAGCCTTCTGCTGTGGAGGGTAGAGTGTAGTGTATCCAAGCCTATCTATTAGGAGTGATCTTATATCATCATCTAATTCAAGATCCTTGATAAGCATACCCTCTTAACTATACTTACTATACTTACATAAGTTATGTCCTCTTGTAGAATCCTTGCCTAACCTCATATATCATACCATTTAACTTTGCCTTATTAATCCACTCCTTAGCATCATCCTCAGTAAACTTGCCAGTCTTAACCAACTCTGTTATTAATGCCTGCTCCTCTACAGGGTTCTGATCCTTACCTGATAACGCATTAAATATATCTAAGAAGAGCTTCATCTTACTCCTCTCACTCTGTGGCATTCCATGCAATACACCAAGGTCAACCTTACCTGTCTTAACATCTATACCAACCTTGTTAAGCATAACATTAAAGATATGTATTGCTCTCTCAGCATCACTTACATCAACTATGCTCTTTAGGAGTAATCTTGCTCTAGCAGTTGCTAACCTTATCAGAGCCTCTAGCTGCCTTGCTGTTATTGTTATTGCATCTGGGCTTGCACTTGCCCTCATCTGCATATAGTACTCAAATATCTTATCTTCAGCCTCTCTGCTTAATACTGGGTTTACTCTCTTTGCATATGCTAGGTACTTCCTTAACATATCTATGTTTATGTAAGGTAACCTCTCGTATCCTGCTCTCCTATGTATGCCTAGTATATGCCTAGCAAGTTGAGCATCAGCATCTTTATTAGGCTCATCCCTTATAGCAAATATAAGATCAAACCTAGTAAGCAATGGTATAGGCAGGTTAATATTCTCAGTAATATTCCTATAGGGATCATACTTGCCTAGTATGGGGTTTGCTGCTGCTAATATGCTAGTCCTAGCATTTAGTGTTGCTACAATACCCCCTTTTGCAACAGAGCATGTCTGCTGCTCCATAACCTCATGTAACGCACTCCTATCCTCCTGCCTCATCTTATCAAGCTCATCTATGCAGTTATGCACATATACCAATGAGACCTCATAATTATGGTACTCTCCTACACTAAGATCGTATACATAACCATCATAAGGCACCCTCTCAACCTTGATTACCCTCTCAACCCCTCTCTTTACACTCTTATTATTGGTAACTATACTATTGCTATTATTAGTAGAAGCAATCTCATGCTTTGCCTTAACACTGTACTTCTTAATCCCTTCTACAAATCTAAGGAGATCCTCCCCAGTTATCTGTATAACTTGTACTTCATCCTTCCTTCTCCTATTTATCCTTGCATATACTCCTAGCCTACGTAATGCATAGATCATAACACGTACCTCATGCTCATCTGTAGCAGGGTATAACCTTGCTGCATAGACCTTGCCTTTAGAATGCTTAAAGTCACCATCTGTATCAAATACACCTGCTATGAAGGCCCATAATGAATCATCACTCAATAGAAGGATATTGTCTATAGATGGGCTCTTAAGCAAGAAGTGTACCTTTTGCACAAATCTCTTATCTGATGTCCATAGTTGGTACACCCTTGATAGTAGCATGTATTTACCCAGCTCTCTTACCCTCTCACCCTTATCATATAATGAGAATATGCCTGGCATCCTAGCCTGTATCATACTTACTACATCATCATCAGCATTCTTCTTTGCTTGCGATATAGTTATATCATAGGGTGTGATATGCCCATTACAATACACACATCCTATAACATATGCCTCATCTGGCTCAACATCCAGGGTATACACTGGTTTGATTACCCTTACTGGAGACTTTAAGAGATCTCCAGGTCTGATATCTTTAGCAGGCTTCCATAGATTCTTTACATCTGTAGCATACATTAAGAGATGCTCTGGTGTAACATCAAGTGTTAAGCCAGATGCAAATGTTAATCTAATTATATCTCCAGTATACCTCTTCCTCATGATAGCAAAGGCATAATATCCAATATCTACCCTACTCTTACCATCATAAACCCCAACAGGGATTATGCAACGCTTTGCCTCCCTACCTGTTCTGGTTATATATATTGGAGAGGTTATCATATCCCATAGTTGCTTTATAGGAGTAAGAGCATTGCCTGTATAGATCTCTGTATCCTCTGTTACACATACTAATCCTTGATCACCCAGCACTACAGCCCCTGCCTCAAGCATCATCATTCCACTCTTATCCCTAACAACCGCTGCAGTTAAACCTGCTGCTGTTGATCCTCTGCCAGATGTGTATAATCCTCTAGGTGCAATCCTAGCAGCATACTTCAATAATTCACTCTTTGCTGTTCCAGGGTCTCCTACAAGGAGTATATTTATATCTCCTCTTAACTTAGTACCATCCTCTAGCACTTTAGCAGGAGAACCTACTATCTGTAAGAGTATAGCCTCCTTTATTATCTCATGCCCAAATATATGAGGAGCAAATGAGTTTATAAGTAACTCATAAATATTCTCTTTGCTTGCTAACCTCCTTATCTCTCTCTCATCATCCTCTGTTATGGTTAGCCTACCATCTCCCCTAGCATCATCCTTCTGCCTATTCATTATGAACTCTATGTTATTAGCAACTATCTTTATCCTATACAATGGTAGATCTAGGCTCTTGCTCTCCATATCCTTCTCAACCCTAACTATACCTGTAAGCATTATCCTATCCCCTGGTCTAGCATTATCTACAAGATCATGCATTAGTATAACATCTATATGGTATGGTAACTGCCCTGGGGGTAGATCCTCAGGTAACTCTTGCATCCTTATCATCTGTATGTTACTGAACCTGCTCTTCTCAACATCTATGTATATCTCCTCCTCATTGCATTTAGGGCATAGAACCTTGCTTGCTGAGCCTCTTCTCTTAACATAATCCTCCCTTGCTATATAATCCTCATGACCCTTACCACATCTATAATATAGCATAGTTATGAATGGTTTAACCTCAGAGGCTCTAACAACCATGCCAGTAGTTGATATTAACTTACCTATCATATCAGCATCTATATCACGCATCTTAACCTCATAAGGATAGTTTGAGATCCTAACCCTTATCTCATCCTTAACCTTCTCAGCATACTTTGCATCTGAGATCTTTAATACAGAATAAACAGCCCTGCTAAACTCCTCTAACGTAATTATAGGCTCCTCATGGAGTTTAAGAATGATATCTTGGTTGTATAATGCTAGATCGTTGTAATCTACAACTAATGATCTTGCTTGCCTAGCACTCATAGCCTCTATCTGCTGCCTATACTTGTATGAGCCATCAGTATCCTTAAAACTCTTTAAAAAGTCCTCAAGCATATCCTGTATCGAGGTTGCTGTTACATTATTGCTAGAGGATATCATACCCATATACCATGGATCACCTTAACCCTATCTTTGCTATAATGCATCTTTACCATCCTTTACTATATAATCTTTGAACTCATTTATAGCATCATGAAGGCTCTTAATCAGTATCTTCTCCTCAATGCTTAGCCTTGGTTCAACCTCTTGCATAGCATATGCTGATTTAGCATAGTTCATTATCTTATCAAGCCTTAATAGCATGATATCTTGAAGTGTAATAAGCAATCTATCTATGTTAACCTTCTGCTCCTGCTGCTCTCTTCTCTTTGCATCGTTTATAAAATCCTTTATACTTATGTAAAAATCTTGTTTTAAGGCATTTAACTTATCACCAGCTATCTTTTCCCTACTCAATGCTCTAAGTAGTTCTATACCCATATCAACCCCTTGTATATCAACGATACCATGCATTGCAAGTACCTTAGCCAACCATCTTGGTAAGGCTCTGCTCTCATCCTCTTTAGCATCCAACTTTACAAGAGTATCTAGGGTTATGCTTCTCTTGAACCTAACCCTTATGGGCTCTAGCATATAACCTATAGCATATACCCTTGCAGCATCTGCTAATCTCACACTAGTATATCTCTTATGGAAGTATATGAATATTAGGAAGCAATTTATTTATTAATAGCATAAAAGATTTTAGTTATTAGTAGTAAGGGATGCTAGATGAGTATATCTGATCTTATGTGGGTTGAGAAGTACAGACCAAGGAGGCTTGATGATGTGGTTAATCAGAAGGATATAGTTGAAGGTATAAAGAACTTTGTTAAGAAAAGGGATATGCCAAACCTGCTATTTGCTGGTCCTGCTGGAGTGGGCAAGACTACAGTTGCACTATGCATTGCTAGAGAGTTGCTTGGAGAGCATTGGAGGGATAATACATTAGAGCTTAATGCATCAGATGAGAGAGGGATAAACATGGTTAGAGAGAAGGTTAAGATGTTCACAAGGTACACTAGCATAGCAGATATACCATTCAAGATAGTTATACTTGATGAGGCTGATGAGATGACCCCTGATGCACAGACAGCGTTAAGGAGGATAATTGAGGATAGTGCAACTACTACAAGGTTCATACTAATATGCAACTACATATCCCAGATAATAGAGCCTATACAGAGCAGATGTGTTATCTTTAGGTTCAAGAGCATAAGCAAAGAGGATGTTATAAACCATCTAGCAAAGATATGTACAAATGAGAATGTAAAGTATAGCATAGATGCATTAGAGATAATATATGATTACTCTAATGGTGATCTTAGGCATGCTATAAACATTCTCCAAGCAGCAGCAAGCTTTGGTGTAGTTAACAGCACTACAGTTAAATCTGCTCTAGGTGTATCACATAAGGCAAAGGTCTCAGAGATAGCAGAGTTAGCATTATCTGGTAAGTTCAACGAGGCAAGGCTTAAGATGTTAGAACTCCTTAGAGTGTATGGATTATCTGAGAGCGATCTTATGAGGTTCTTAAGCGAGGCGGTTATGAGTAAGAACAGTAACAGTGATATAGTAAGGGTACTTGCAGAGTATGATTATAGGCTTGCTGTAGGTGCACATCCAGAGATACAGTTAACAGCATTACTTGCAGAACTTGCAAGGATAGGTAGTAGTAGTAAGGATAAAGGTAAGTAGTTGAGTAATAGCAAGTATGTAAACAATATGTTAACATTTGTAACAACCAATAGAGCAAAGTTCACAGAGGTTAGTAAGATACTTGCAGAGTATGGCATAGAGGTTAATCATGCTAATGTTAAACTTATTGAGATACAACATGAGGATGTTGAGTATATAGCAAAGATGAAGGCAAGGGATGCATACAATGCATTAAGCAATAGCAGTAATGAGGTCTTGGTTGAGGATGATGCACTAGCAATACATGCATTGAATGGATTTCCTAGCATATACGCATCCTATGTCTTCAAGTGTATAGGCAATGAGGGTATATTAAGGCTAATGGAAGGGATAAGCAATAGAAGTGCAGAGTTCCTATCTGTTATAGCATACTTTAACAGATACTGTAATGAACCATTAACCTTCATAGGCAGAGTTAGGGGTAGGATAGCACTTAGCATAAGGCATGGTACAAAGGGTTTAGCATGGGGATACGATCCAATATTCATACCAGATGGATATGATATGACATATGCTGAACTCTACGATCTAGGACTGAAGGATAAGGTATCGCATAGAAGGATTGCCTTGGATAAGTTTGCCCATTGGTATAATAATAATGAACAATAGTTAATATAAGAAGTAGTTGCTATCTTATTATAGGATCTACATACCTTCTAGTATTCTGCAATACTGCAACCCTTGATTGTATGCTATAATCATATAATGCATACCCATCTAACCAATACTCAAGTGCCTTTGTAAACTCTAATACCTCACCAATGCTTAGCATCTCATCAGCACTAAGCCTATTTATAGAGTTACCCACATGCATGTATGATTTAACCTCTATAAAGTGAGGATCCCCTATTCTTATTATATCAGCAAAATCCTTTGCTAATGCTAATGAGTAGTTGTAACTCCTAATAAGGGTTATCCTAACAACTGTTCTAGTATTAACCCTACTTAAGAACCTTAGACTCTCTAACCATCTATCCCATGCATCCCTTAACCTAGGCTTATTTATTATGTAGAATAGCCTCTTGTCTGGTGCATTTGTAGATAAGTATAACTGTGTAGGCAATGCATCCTCATGCTCAAGTCTGTAGAGCATCTCAGGCTCTTGACCATTGGTTACAAGGAATACTGATCTAGTATTCTTTAAACTCTTAAGGTATTTTATAAGCTCTGGTAGCCTAGGATACATGGTGGGCTCCCCAGATAATGATATAGCATAGTGTGTAGGCATAAGAGCCTCCTTTAACTTAGCCTTATCTGCATCTGGGTTACCAAAGTATCCACTCATAAGCCTATATCTCTCAGCAAGAAGGTTCTCAACTATATCCTTTGGATCATCAACAGCATGCTCTGGCATCTCTATATGCTCATAGAACTCCATGGGTCTCCAGCAGTATATGCATCTATTCTCACAGTACATCCCTGCTGGTGAGAACTCCATGCACCTATGAGTATCTATACCATAGAACTTATGCTTATAGCATGAGCCCTCGTTAAGGAAAGACTTCTTTGTCCAATGGCATAGTTCTACTGTTGAGTGATTGTATACTCCATACTTTGCCTTGGTTAACTGCTCCCTTATCCTTGGTCTTATCTGTATCAACCCATTGCTAGCATAGTACTCATCAGAGCAGCTCATACACTAATCTTCTCTCTTATTGAATATTAACCTTTACAGTATAAATGGGATTAAATAATATAATTACAAAGTCTAACCATGTGGAGACTATTTAAGCACAATGAGAGGAGGGATAGCAGTATCAAGCAAGGTATAACCTCTAGACCATCGTTGCACTTTACACTAATGCTTGAACCTATGGTAGCATCATGTGTATGCTCAAATAATCTTATCTATGCATCAACTCTGCAAGGCAATATATATGCAATTGATCATACAAAGGCAAGGATATCATGGGTGCATGTATGCTCATTGCCTATAGTATCTACTCCAGCAGTTAGTGATAACATGATTGTTATAGCAACATTTTGCTCATGGTTTAATAATGCAGATTATAGCAAGGGCAAGGATAACAACTTAGTATTTGCTTTAGATCCATGCAAGGGTAGCATGCTATGGGAGTTTAAGGTTAATGGAGATGTATTCTCATCCCCTTGCATAGTTGATTGTAGTGTAATAGTTCTAGGCTCATTAGATTATTGCATATATGCAATTGATAACAAGGGCTCTCTGCTATGGGAGTATAGGACAGATAATGAGGTATGGTGCTCCCCAGCATACGATAGCATAGATAAGAGTATTATAATAGGCTCAGATGATAATAACCTGTACTCCATTGAGCTAGCAACAGGTAATATAATATGGAAGCAGAGGCTTAATGGCAAGGTTAGATCATCTACACCATGTATTACAGATGAGCATATATTCATAGGTACCTACTCTGGCTATATATACTGCTTAAGGAGGAGTGATGGTAGCATAGTATGGTATAAGGCTTTAGATGCACCAATACTATCATCCCCAGCGTACTCTTATGCTAATAGCATGATATACTTTGGGTGCTCTGATAATAATGTTTATGGTATGCATTGTAATGGTAGTATAGCATGGAGGTTTAAGACACAGGATAAGGTATGGTCATCCCCATCAATAGTAGAGGATAATAATACTCTCTTCATCTGCTCATTAGACTCTAGGATATACTCCATAGATATTCTAAAGGGTACATTGAACTGGTTATTCCCTACCATGGATGCTATAGATGCTTCTCCATGCTTAGCATACTCAAAGATGTTCATAGGCTCTAGAGATGGTGTATTGTATGTATTCTCTAATTCACCAGAGTATATAAGATGATATTATTTATATACTCATTGTAATTATCTTACTTATTGCAAGGTAAGATATTAACCATACAGAATATAGAGTGTGAGCATCTAGGCATATTTAAGCCATTGTTTGAGCATGATGGATTCTCTATAGATACAGTCCTTGCTAGTAAAGAGAAGTTACCTGATTCACTCCAAGGTTATAATGCATTAATAGTGTTAGGAGGACCTATGTCTGTAAACGATCCATACGATTATCTAAGGGAGGAGGAGAGGCTTATACTCCAAGCACTTAACTCTAAGATGCCTATGCTTGGTATATGTTTAGGCTCACAGTTACTTGCCAAGGTTATAAATGGTAGGGTTTACAAGGGGCATGTTAAAGAGATAGGCTGGTATACAGTTAACCTAACAGAGCATGCACTAAGAACAGTATTTAGGGGTTTGGATGATAGGCTTCTTGTATTCCAATGGCATAACGATACATATGATCTACCAGATGATGCTAACATCTCTAGGCTTGCTTACTCTAGTAACTACAGTAATCAGGCATTCATCGTTAACAATGCTATAGGCTTACAGTTCCATGTTGAGGTTGATGAGCATATGATACAAGATTGGCTTGAAGAGTACTCATACGAGTTAGATTCTAGCATTAAGGATGCTATACTGAATGAGGTTAAGCATAAGCAGAGAATGCTAGAGCATACTGCTAGAGTGGTTTACAGGAACTTCTCAAGTATGATAAGTCTATATAAAATGTAAATGTAAATTAAAATTAAATAAATATAAATATAAATATAAGGATAACCTGCCTTAAGGATGTAATATGAGTGTGATTGAGCAGGTTGTAAAGGAGGTTATAGCAAATAAGCATAAGGTGATAACTGAGGAGCAGGCAAAGCAGATACTTGAGTCCTATGGGATAAGGGTTCCACCATATGCCTTGGTTAAGAGCGAGGAAGAGGCTGTTAGAGAGGCTAAGAGGATTGGATTCCCTCTTGTTATGAAGGTAGTATCTCCAGAGATACTCCATAAGACAGATGTTGGAGGGGTTAAGGTTGGTATAAAGAGTGAGCAAGAGGTTATAGAGACATTTAGAAGCATGTATGATAGGTTAGCAGGGAAGTATGATGTTAAAGGTATACTGCTGGAGAAGATGGTCCCTCAAGGCATAGAGCTTATAGTAGGGCTACAGTATGATGAGCAGTTTGGTCCAGTTATAATGGTAGGCTTGGGAGGGATATTCACAGAGGTGTATAGGGATGTATCATTCAGGATGCTTCCAATAAGCAAGCAGGATGCACTTGATATGCTTAATGAACTGAATGGTAAGAAGGTGTTAGAAGGATTCAGAGGCTCAAAGCCTATAAACAAGGATATGCTTGCAGAGGCTCTAGTAAGTATAGGTAAGCTAGGCATAGATATGGCTGCATACTACGATAGTGTAGACTTTAATCCAATAGTTGTATACCCAGATGATTATGCTGTAGTTGATGCAAAGATAATACTAAGGGAGAAGCCGTTGGATAACCCAATATCAACTGCTGAGCCAAATATAAAGCATATGGAGAAGTTCTTCTATCCTAGATCTGTTGCTGTAGTGGGTGCATCTGCTACACCTGGCAAGGTAGGATACTCTGTACTTGATAGCATAGCAAAGCATGAGTTCAAGGGCGAGGTTTACCCTATAAACCCTACTAGGAGTGAGATAATGGGTTTAAAGGCATACAAGTCCCTTGAGGATATAGGAAAACCAGTTGATCTGGTAGTTGTTGTAGTAGATGTCCTACAGACCCCAGCAATAATGGAACAGGCTGCAAAGCTAGGTATACATAATATACTGATAATCTCTGGTGGAGGTAAAGAACTAGGTGGAGAGAGGGCTGAGGCTGAGAGGAGGATAAAGGAGTTGGCAGAGAAGTATGATATGAGGGTTATAGGACCAAACTGCATAGGTATGTTTAATGCAGAGAATAGGTTTGATGCTGCATTCCAAGGGCATGTTAGGATGATAAGACCTCCTCTAGGTCCAGTATCCTTCCTAACACAGAGTGGTACCATAGGGATAAGCTTCATGGAGAGTGCAGAGTCATTTGGTATGAGTAAGATGATAAGTTATGGTAATAGGGCGGATGTTGATGAGGCTGATATGATATGGTACCTTGCACATGATCCAAATACTAAGGTTATAGGCTTGTACGTTGAGGGCTTTGGTGATGGTAGGAAGTTTGTTAATACTGCAAGGAGGGTTATAAAGGAGTTAGGTAAGCCAATAGTGATATGGAAGAGTGGGAGGACACAGAGAGGTGCAAAGCAGGCAGTATCACATACAGGCTCTATGGGTGGCAGTTATGCTGTTGTTAAAGGCGCATTAAAGCAGGCAGGGGTTATACTTGTAGATAGTTACCAAGAGTTGGTAGGTACACTAAAGGCATTGGCATGGCAGCCAGCAGCAAAGGGTAATAGGGTTGCATTGGTATCAAATGGTATAGGACCTGTTATATCTGCCATAGATCACTTTGAGAGGCTAGGGCTAGAGGTTGCACAGATAAGTGAGTCTACTCTAAAGGCATTCAAGGAGCATTATCCACCTACATTCGTTATAGGTAACCCACTGGATGTAACAGGCTCTGCTACATCTAGCGATTACAAGTTTGCTATAGAGAAGTTCATGGAGGATCCTAATGTTGATATAATAATGCCTTGGTTTGTATTCCAAGATGATCCATTGGATGAGGGTATAGTTGATGTTCTAGCAGAGTTGAACAAGGATAAAAAGAAGCCTATACTTGCTGGTGCCATAGGAGGGCAATATACAGCAAAGATGGTTAAGGCTATAGAGAGCAAGGGCATACCATTCTATAATGAGATAATCCCATGGGTTAGGGCTGCAGCAGCATTGGTAGAGTGGGGAAGAGTAAAGGGTTAACACAATTATTTATTTGTTGTTATCATTATTTAGCATGCATCTTTCCTTTCATTGCTCTATTGTAAAGGTATATTACCAAGTGTATTATACCCTTAAGTGTGAACGATGCTATGTATGAATCATTATTGAATAGATTATATAGCAAGATACAATCTGTAACAAGCAAAGGTGCGTTTAGGCTAGAGCTTCCACAGCCAGATGTTATATGGTCTGGTAATAGAACAGTGCTAAGGAACTTTGGTGATTATCCAAAGTTGTTAAGGCGAGATCCAGAGAAGCTTCTGCTCTTCTTAGCAAAGGAGCTAGGCTCATCAGCCAATATAGTAAATGAGAAGGCGTTCTTCATAGGCAAGTGGGAGCAGGATATATTCAAGACACTACTGCAAAGGTATCTTAAGGAGTATGTACTATGCCCAATATGTGGCTCTCCAGATACCAAGGTTGAGAAGGTTAAGAGGTTAACATTCCTAGTATGTGAGGCTTGTGGTGCAAGATCATCACTTAAAGGTAAGTTTGTGTAGTTAAGGTAGGTAGATAGGTTAATATTGATTGATTGATTGTATGGGTTGCATTGATCTTATTGCTATAGTTAATAGGTATGGATACAAAGAACTCTTACTATTCTAGAAGGATTAACTACGAGGGCTCATTGATGATAAACATATGTGATGCTGAACTTATAGATAGCAAGATAAAGGAGGGTGAGTTGGAGATAGTTATAAGCAAGGAGTATTTCAATGAGTTCATAGATGAGCAAGAGGCAGTAAGGCTATTGAAGGCATGTTCTATAGCAAACCTAGTTGGTAAGAGCATAGTAGGCAAGGCTCTTGAACTAAGGTTAGCCTCACCATACAGTGTAAGGTATATTGCAGGGGTACCATTCCTAATGATATTCAAATTTGTTCATAACTATTAACCAATTTTAGAAATACTAATATGTATTGTTTGATTAGTAGTAACATGGGTAAGAGAAAGGTACTAAGTGAGGCAGAGTTAAAAGAGTTGGTGCTCCCAGCTGAAGGGGAGATACTTGGTAGGGTTATAAAGTTGCTTGGTAGTGATCATATACTTGTAAAGTGCGTTGATGGTAAGAATAGAATAGCAAGAATAAGGGGTAAGTTAAAGAGGAAGATATGGGTAAGAGATAACGATGTTGTTCTAGTAGCACCATGGGATTTCAAGAGTGATGAGAGAGGAGATATAGTATGGAGGTATACTCTTGCACAGGTTGATTGGTTAAAGGCAAACGGTTACTTGCCTCCAGACTTTTAAATATGAGCAATGATGCATATGCTGATAGGATAGACAAGAAGGTACTCAGAGAACTTATAAGGATAGATAGAGAGCAGAGGACAAAGATAAAGGATGAGTCATTGATCAAGGTTAAGGAGGAGGTATTTGATACAAAGACACTATTAACCCTCTACTCCTTAATGAATGCAGGATACCTTAGCCATCTGAATGGTGTAGTGGCAAGTGGTAAGGAATCAAGAGTATACTGGGGTATAGCAGAAGATGGTAGCAGTATAGCAGTTAAGATATACCTAGTTGCTACAGCTGAGTTTAGGCATAGGTTACAGTATATAGTTGGGGATCCTAGGTTCAAGAAGGTTAAGAAGGGTATCAGTAACATAGTTACTCTATGGGCTAGGAAGGAGTTCAAGAACTTAAGCAGGGCATACAATGCATCTATAAGGGTACCAAAGCCTATACATGTTAAGGGTAACATACTGCTTATGGAGTTCATAGGAGATGATGGTGTACCAGCACCAACGCTTAACAACTGTAGTTATGTTAGCAAGGAGCATTATATACAGATTATTGATTCTATAAAGAGGTTATATGTTGATGCTGAGTTAGTGCATGCTGATCTATCAGAGTTTAATATATTCTTGTATAAAGATAGCATAGTTATATTCGATTTTGGTTCAGCTGTTGATATAAGGCATCCTAACGCTGACCTCTTCCTGCAAAGGGATATAGCTAATGTTAATAGGTTCTTCAGTAAGAGAGGCATAGATATTATAGATGGTAAGAGAATTATAGATGAGATAAAGAGTGCAAAGATGAATAATATAGGGGATATGAGCAAGAATTATTGCTAGGGTGTAAGCATAATGAGCTTCACTCAGGTTATAAAGGTTCCAAGGGATAGGATAGGCGTGCTTATAGGCAAAGGAGGCAAGGTTAAGGAGATGATAGAGCAAGAGTTCAATGTAAGATTGGATATAGATGGAGAGAGTGGGGATGTTAGGGTTAGCATGAATCCTAACAGTAGTTTAGAGGATACAAGGGTCTTTAAGGCTATAGAGTTCATAAATGCCATAGCAAGAGGGTTCTCACCAGAGAGGGCTAAGAGGTTACTTGCTACAGATGAGGATACCATGCTTAACATCATAGATATAAAGGATTATGTTGGTAGATCACATAACTCACTAGAAAGGGTTAAGGGTAGGATAATAGGCAAGGATGGTAAGGCTAGGAGGATGATAGAAGAGCTTACTAACACATACATATCTGTGCATGGGCATTATGTTAGCATAATAGGCAAGCCTGAGGATGTAAAACTTGCTAGTGATGCTGTGATGATGCTTATAACTGGTAGCATGCATTCTACTGTATATAAGATGCTAGAGAAGGCAAGGAGGAAGGCAAAGTTAGAGAGGCTAAAACTATGGGAGGATAAGTTATGAGTAGATCAAATACAAGAGTACCAGTAGCAAATAACTCTATAGCAAATTCATCATCATCAACAACAATAACAGCATCAAGTACATTCTCTGAGATAAGCCCATCTGAGTTCTTCTACAGGAATAGAGATCTTGCCGGGTTCACAAATCCAAGTAGAGCACTATACATGACTATTAGAGAACTTGTTGAGAACTCTTTAGATGCATGTGATCTAGCAAGAATACTACCAGAGATAAGTGTATCTATAAAGGCAGTAGATGCTTATGCACCAGAGCCAAAGCAGTATACTGTTACAGTTAAGGATAACGGCCCTGGTATAGAGCCAGAGTATGTACCATTAGCCTTTGGTAAAGTACTCTTTGGTACAAAGTTCACATTAAGGCAGAGCAGGGGTATGTTTGGCTTAGGAGCAACAATGGCAATACTGTATGGTCAGATAACTACCAATAAGCCATCTGTAATAAGAACAATAAAGGATGGTATAGTGTATGAGTACACCCTTATGCTTGATATCCATGCCAATAAACCTGTAATAGTTAGCAAGAGCATCTATAATAGCAATAATTCTGAGAGCAGTAATAAAGCAACTAAGCATGGACTAGAGGTTAGCATAACCCTAGTTGGAGATTACACAAAGGCTCAACAGAAGATAAGGGATTATATAGTACAGACTGCGCTTATAACACCTTATGCAGATATAATCTTTGAGGAGCCTAATGGTAGTATACTAACATTCAAGAGGATCATGGATAATATGCCAGACCCACCAACAGAGGTGTTGCCACATCCAGCAGGTATAGATGTTGAGACGCTTAGAAGGTTAATAATCAAGGATCTAAGCATGATAAGCCTTGCTCCAAAGGAGAAGGTTATGAGAGAGCTTAACATAAGAGATGCTAACATAGATTTAAAAGAGATGATAGAGACTGCTAAGGTTAAATGGGATAACCTAACAAATGCTGTTAAGACAACTGTATCAATAATAGCTATGCTTAAGATCCCTTTAGATGATGTAGATAAGATTAGGATAGATACAATAGATGTATTAAGGGAAGAGATACATTACACTAAACTATTAACAAATGAGTCTAATGTAGCAAAGATAAGTAATGTTGAGCCATTCAAGGAGCATATAGTATCTATAGCAAAAGGGGAGAGGCTTGATACATTCTTAGCAAGGAACTTCCAGAGGGTTGGCTTGAGCATAGCAAAGAGGTTCCTAGAGTTTGCTGGCATAGATGCTAGCAAGAGCATAGGTATGCTTAGCAACGATGATATAGTTAAGTTGGTTGATGCTATGCATAGATACGATGGATTCTTACCACCAGATGCTACATGCTTATCCCCAATAGGAGAGAAGGCATTGGAGTCAAGCATAAGGAGCATGTTCAAACCAGAGTTTGTAGCAGTAGTACAGAGGCCAGCAAGTGCTTACTCTGGCTTCCCATTCATAGTTGAGGTTGGTTTAGCCTATGGTGGAGAGATTGCCCATAAAGGCTTAAGAGTATATAGGTTTGCTAATAAGATACCATTACTTTATGATGAGGGTAGTGATGTGGTATGGAAGGTTATAGATGATATAGATTGGGGTAGATATAAGATAAGCATAGAGGAGATGCCAATGATAATTGTAACTCATATATACTCAACCAGGATACCTTACAAGACTGTAGGCAAGGAGTATGTAGCAGATAGGCAAGAGATAGAGTATGAGTTAAAGAATGCGTTAAGATACCTTGCAAGGAAGTTATCCCTGCATCTAAGCAAGAAGGGTAGCATTGCTATGGCTAAGAAGAGGTTAGGCTTGTACTCAAAGTATCTTCCATTGCTTGCAAGGTTTGCTAAGGAGTTGAGCAGAGCAGGGAGGGAGCCTAGATACAAGGCACTCTTAAAGTTAGGTGAGCAGTATGAGGAGGAGTATAACAATGCTGATGATTCAGTACAATAAGTGATTGCATGGGTGAGCAACCGTATGGCTAAGGTTAAAGATAAGGCTAAAGATAAACAGCATGCAGAGACACAAAGGGAGAGGAAGAGGAAGGTTAAAGAATTACTAATCTCATTGGGTAAGAAGATATACTACGATCTTGATAATGGTATATTCCCTGAGGTACATATACCAAGCAGATCTGTAAGTAATATAGTTTATGATGAGAGGTTAAGGCAATACATACTAGGTAAGGCAAAGATAACCAGATCATCAAAGAATATAAGACACCTTAGATCCTTTACACAGCTCATATGGCTTGCATTCTTTGTTGATAAGTTAGTTAATGAAGGCAAGACCTCTACTCTTAGGGATGTTTATTATTCTAGCCAAGCATTTGGCATTGACTTTGAGGATCAGGCGGAGTCTGATCATATAATAACAGATCTAGAAGCACTCTTAAGCCTTGCTAGAGAGGATTTCAATATATACCCTGAAGAGAGGAGTAGCATATTTGGTGATCTAACCATAGAGTATACAGTTAGAGGCTATGAGGGGAGGAGGCTTAACCTATCCGACCATCCAGATGGCTACTTAATAGGCCCTAGTCTGAGTAGTGCGGAGTTCGTAGATACAAGTGCTGAGTTGGTCATTGCAGTTGAGAAGGGTGGTATATTTACAAGGTTCGTTGAGGAGAATGTGCATAAGAGGTTCAAGGCAATAATAGTAGATACTGCTGGTCAAGCACCTAGAGCAACTAGGTACCTGCTTAAAAGGTTAAACAATGAGTTAAAGCTACCAGTTTACATACTTACAGATGGTGATGTGTATGGGGAGCATATAGCCATGGTTATCAAATCAGGCTCTGCTAATGCTGCACATCTAAGGGATCTAACTGTACCAGATGCAAAATGGATAGGAGTATGGGCAAGTGATATACAGAAGTATAAACTCCCTACAGATCCAATGACAGAGCATGATATAAAGAGGTGTTATGAACTAAAGCAGGATCCAAGGTACCAATCTGATATATGGAAGAGGGAGTTAGAGTTGTTTATGAAGATTAAGCGTAAGAGTGAGTTAGAAGCATTTGCAAAGTATGGGTTAACTAAGATAACCGATGATTATCTACCAGAGAAGCTTGAAGAGGCAAAGAGCCTATAGTATATACATATAAATAAATGCTTAATTGTACTTAACCTATACCCTTGAACATCCTTATCCTTGCTAATAGTTATCCAATACTATACCTTCTGGATACTCTTTACCATATACTTTACCATCATCCATTATAATATACACGCTATCATTGTTACTTATGTAGTACTCTGCAAGTTTACTGAGCCTCTCAGGGGGAAGATGCTTATACAACTCATCTTCATGCGTACCATACTTAATGAAGAAGAGGCATATTCTATCCTTACAATCTTGTATTACATCTATATCTGCAAAGAATGTGAACTCCTTCCCTTTATAACTAGGTATAGCATTATATACCTCTATAGTTACATTTGCAGTAAGTGTATGCTCATCAACCTCAGTTATATCAGGTGATATGCTTACCCCCTCTATACCCTTTATCCTTCCTACTATTGCATAATCTGAATTAACTGCAAGATCCTTTATCCTATCTGCTCTAGCATCCTGTATTATCTTTATAAGATCATCTAAAGGTATGCCATCGTAGTAGTATCCATATGCCTTGCCATCAACTATCTTGTATATACCCCATATGCCATACAAAAAATTCACATTACCATATGAAGAGTATAGTAAAGAGTCTGTATCTAACTCTCTTACAAACACAAGTATACTATCACCGTAGTATATACCAGCGAAATGGCATGCTAGTCTACCACTAGTTATAGTAATTTCATTGCCTTTAAAGTTACCTGCTAGATCTTGCTCAACATTAACTATAGCATATATCTTAGGGTAATTCATTCCAGCTTTATACTCAGTACCCTCTGTAACAGAGGTACCTATGATTATATACTTTGCAGATCTAGCCATGTAATCCAATGGATACTCTACCAGTTCAGAGATGGGACCATTAATAACATAATACTCCCTAAGATGTGTCTGCCTAAACTGCTCCAATGGCTCTTTGTCATTTGAGCATACCACGTGAGTATTATAATTATTACTATTGTATTGATTGGATGCATATACTAGGATTGTAGCAATTATAGCAATACCTACTAAAGAGATTAACTTATAGTTCATTATATCATTTATATCATTTCATATGCTCTTAATATTAGATTAACTTCTTTATCCTAAGGGTTAGTATGCCATTCTTGTAACGGAACTCTGCTATACCCATATCCTCATCAACATCTAACTGTATAACCTTTGAGAAGTTCTGCCCTCCATTTATGTAAAGCATACCATTTATAAGCCTAGCATTAACCATCTCTTCAGGGCCTGGGACCTCTGCAACAAATATTATCTCATTCTCCCCTCTTATTAGATCGTATACCCAGTCCTTCTGCTGCTCCATCTTGCTTGGTATAGGCTTAACCTCTTCAACCTTGAATACTCTTCTAAGGTGTATTGTCCAGTATGCTATGAATGGTGATGATATACCAAGCATTATGAAGCCTATATAAGGATTCTCAGTTCTAGTTAGTATAGCATACATAATACCAAAGAAGAGTAATGCTAAAAGTATTATAATGAATCCAGCATTCTTACTGTATCCCCCATAGTATTTATATGTTGGTACCCTTCCCATATTGATTAATTATTGGTATTCATGTTATATCTACTTTATGGAAGCAAGTCTAGGGTTTCAAACTATTATAATATGATGGAGAAGAAGAGAGACATATACAAGCGTGAGCAGACACTACAGCGCTGGGTAAACTACATACGTACAGATAACAGTATACCAGAAGCAGATAGGGAAGATATACTGAAGTTCGTTGATTTCATGCAGAGAGAGGAGAGGTCATCTTTACGCATAGTTAGATACATAACTGCTTTAATGTTAGTAAAGAAGGTTATAAAGAAACCGTTTAAAGAATGTAGTAAAGAGGATATAGAGCATTTCATTAACTACCTAGAGGACAATGGCTATAAAATTGCTTCTCAAATAACCTACAAGTCAATTATAAAGAAGTTCTACAAGGTAGTTTATGGTAACAATGAACGTTATCCAGAGGCAGTAGCATGGATAAAGTTGAAGGTAAGCAAGGATAAGCAGAGAGAGGAAGAGCAGTTATCCTATGACCAATTCCTAACAGAAGACGAGATAAGGCTACTTATAGATACTGCTGATACTATCCAAAGGAAGGCATTAATAGCAGTAGGTTATGAGACTGGAGCAAGACCAGAAGAACTGCTGAACATAAGGATCAAGGATATTATGTTTGATAGCAAGGGAGCTAAGGTAATACTAAGAGGCAAAACGGTAGAGAGGGTTACTAGGGTTATAGCATACGTACCTTTACTGAAGCAATGGTTATCTGTACATCCATTCAAGAATGATCCTAACGCATACCTATGGTTATCAGAAGCATCAAATTACAAATGGAAGCCTATAAGCATACAGTCAATAAATAGGGCGTTCAGAACTATAATGAAGAGAGCTGGTATAAATAAACGACCTAGGCTTTATATACTAAGGCATTCTAGAGCAACACACCTAGCAAACAAGTTAACAGAAGCTCAGATGTGTGCTTACTTTGGCTGGCAGTTAGGTACTAAAGTTGTGCAAAGGTACATCCATCTATCTGGTGTAAGGACTGATGATGCTTTACTAGAATTGGCTGGTGTACAAGTTAGCAAGGATGTTGATTCCTTACCTTTGAAGGTTAGATACTGCAAAAGATGCAATGAGATGCTTTCACCAAACCATGAGTTCTGCATAAGATGCGGTTATAGCGATAAGGATGTTATAACAGCAACAACGACAACAGCAGTAGTAGAAGGTAATGTTAGCAAAGAAGTAGCAGATAGGATAAACAGATTAGAAGCAATACTCTCAGTATTGGCTAGTAGGTTAGGTGTTGTTGCTGATGATGCTAATGGTGATGATAATAACCATAATAACGCTGATAGTAAGAAAAGAAAGAAAGGTAAGGAGGTAATAGCATAGGTAGTTAAGTAGGTAGTAGTAACAATAGCAGTTGTAATAGCAATAATAGCAGTACTTAACTACCTAACCTTTATTTATTTTCTTTTATTTCTCCTCCTTCTTTACTATTTATACCTAGCAATCTCTTGATCTCTTGCAGTTCTTTCATCGCTTCTATTATCAGTTCCTTATTATCCATGTCATCAAGGTTCTTGCTTGCTGTAGTAGTTGTTGCTATTATGCTCATCAGTATATAATGGTAGAATTCATGCTGAACCTTTATCTTATGATGGAGATAAAGGAAACAGTATTAGATGCTGGTATAGTAAGGCGAGAAATACCTACAAAGTACAGATGCTATTACTGTAATGGTGTTATAGACAAGGTTGAATACTACAGATACAAGATTAAGACGTTCCATAGATGGACTTGTAGTTCATGCAATAGAGACTTTGGATACGGTACAGAAGAACCGTTAAGGTACAAGCGTCATTAACTAAACCTTTCTTTTCTTTATTTATTTATAAATAAATTGTCATTGTACTGACAGCGTATTTATAAACACTTTGTCATCCATTCTTCTTATCCTTCTTATCCTTCTTCTTCCTTCTTTCCTTTATCCACTGATGAAACACAGATGCAAAGGTCAATGTATCTATATGGAATCGTTAGTACATACCTACAAAGATGATATAAAGAGATGTAGTGTATGTCGTAGGTTCATACATTCGCTTGATCTGTTGTTCTGTCCATGCTGTCATACTAGGTTAAGGACTAAACCAAGATGCGGTAGGTTAAGGGAAAGGTTCAGAAGATATGTAATATGATCATTGTTCATACCAGTACCTACCTTCTAGGTTGTACTTTACTAGCAACGCTTCAAAATAAGAGCCTACTTGCTTATCAAAGTCTTCTAGGTCTATATCTGGTATCATGTTTATACCTAGTTCCTTTATGTATCTTATGTTAGAACCTCTCCTATGCAGTATCTCACCATATACTGTTGTATTGCTGATGGTTGCTAGTTCCTTGAACAGCATCTCTAGGTCTTCCTTCCATCCTTCTATAGGAAATATTGGAGCAATGATTACACCTACCTTTAGACCTAAAGAAGATGCTTCCTTCAGCAACCTTAACCTAGCATATGGTGATGGTACTCTTGGTTCTAATAACCTATACAACGTTAGGTTCAAGGTCATTATGCTGTACTGTAGTCTAATCTGTTCTTTGTATCTTAGCAGTAGGTCAAAATCCTTCCTTACCAATAGAGAACGTGTTTGGATGCAGTACCTAACACCATAAGGTAGTGATGCTTCCAGAATCTTCCTTGTGTAATCATATAGTTCTGGTAGGTATGGATCATGTGTAGATGATAACATGACTTCCTTATCCTTCCATCTGTACCATGGTGTGTTCATCAAAGCATGCGAGAAGCTCTCTTTGGTTGGTATCAGCATGTACATTCCCCAAGGTCTATCTATAATGATACTAGCATCAACATCAACGTTAGCGTTAGCGTTGGTATCAGCATTCTCCTTCTTTTCTTCCTTTAGCAGTCTGCTTCTTGTGAACCTTTTATGTATTGAATCAACATAGCAGAATCTACAAGCATGTGTGCATCCAATAGCATAATTTAAAGCGTAACCATCTGATAGTTCTTTACCAGCCTTGCTAGCAGTTAAGGCTGATGGCTTGATCAATGGTGGCTTTATCTCATAGTAACCATAGGATACCTTGGTTTTGTCTTGTGTAAACATCATTATATAATGAATGATGGTATATGGTTACAACAGCAATATGTCCATTCTGTAAGAAGCAGATAGACTGTCTGAGATACTCTACTACAATAATAGAATCTGGTACATTCAAGGTGAATGGCAATAACTGTAGTACCTATGCGATGGATAATATAGATGTTGATAATGCAGAATATAGTTGTCCTATATGCAGAAAGGTAATAACACGTTGTGAAAAAGAAGCTAGAATATTTTTAAATGGCGAAGAAGTACGCATGAATGCTGTTGTTTAATACGGCAATAATAATAACATAACATAACCTTTATTTTTCTTTCTTCCTTTCTTTCTTCCTTCCTTTGTTTCATGAATTAGAATTAGAAAACAATTTTAATAACCATTAGTAATTATTATTATTAATGTCATCTGGTAGTGAAGGAGAGATTAAGGAAGGTACAGTAGAAGAGAAAGAGAAGAAGGAGACTACTATTACTACCAAACTAGAAGAACCTAAAAGAAGGGTAAGAAGAAGTAGGAAAGAAGAAGTAGGAGAAGGAAGAAGAGAAAGAAAAGAAGAACAGACTATGGAAGCAAAAGAGAAGCCTACTACTGCTGTTGTTCCTACTACTATACCTAAACGCTTACTTAACCGCATAGATAAGCATGATACCTATCTTGCTACTATTCAAAGGGATGTAAAGTTAATTAACCGTGAATTGAAGAAGCTGACTACTAGGGTTAATAGAGTAGAAGCAAGGTTAGTAAGTTTAAGAGCAAGAGCGAAGACTAAGGCTAAGAAGGGTGTAGGTAGCAGTAGTAGTAGAAGCAGTAGTAGCAGTAAGAAGAAGAAAGGAAGAAGCAAGCGATGATAATAACAATAATGAAATAAATAAAGAAATAAAGAGTGTTTGTTTTGTTTATGCTACTGTTGCTGTTGCTTCTACTATCTCATGCATTACCCTATGCAGTCTGTGCGTCATCCTTGATCTAGCGATTGGGTTTGCTCTGCTCTTATGTGTTATTACGTATGTTATGCTGTTGAAAGTATTCCATAGCGTATCTTCTCTTACAACATCTACCTCAACATCCTTACCATCTACATTCAACCTTATAGGTGTGTATTTGTAGTACATCATTGGTAAGTTCAGTTCAACCAGCTTCTCAGCAATCTCTTTTGTTACCTTTATCCTTGTAGCCTTTCTATACAGTTCTGCTAGTTGATGGCAGTACTCTAAAGCAGTTCTTAACGCTTCTCTAAATGCATCTAACAGTTTATTAACGTCTCCAACATGCTTTGCGTTAAAGGTAACGTTTTGTAGCCTAGCAGTAGCACCATTTCTGCATGCTAGTCTGTAAGTGAAGCCATCTACACCTAACGCTGTTGAACCGTCTATTGAGTTCCTTATGGAGACACCAAACTGTACTAGATCGTTGACTTCTATTGGTTGCTTCCTTTCTGATAGCAGATCAATTCTCATTGCATATCCATTCTTGGTGTACTTCACACTTAATGTTGAAAGGTTCAAGTCCTTGCTTACATCTGCTACCATCTGCATTATTAACTGGTTAGGTATTACAGCAAAGTTCTTGCTTACTATGCTTACTAGGTTTATCTTACCATCATTACCGTTATTACCAGCATTCTTCTCAAAGACTGCTTTTACCTTGCTTAACCTTGTCTCAGCGTAAGCAGTCCTTAACACCATGTCTGCTTCTCCTATGTTGTACTCAAATGGATACCTTATGTTGGTCAGTTCTATAGTACCTATTACTTCTCTATCTTTGTAGACTGGTACACTCTCCATTTGCCGTCATAATATAAAGAAGGAAAAGAAAATGAGGGGTTCCTAGTCTTTCTTTATTGATTGTTGTTGTTCTTGTTGTTGTAGTCTCAATAGTATCTCAGCAAGCGTTCTACCAGTCCATATCTCTAACTTATCCTTATGCTTCTTTGCCAGATGGTAAGCGTCTCTGGTGTAGTAGGATGTAGTAACGTACAGACCTTTATCAGCTTTGTATTCAGTTATCATCATACCTATGAACAGCTGTATCTTTGGCGATGTTACCTTCTTTGTTATGTACTTCTTGCATTGGACTGCGACCTTCTTACCATCTTTTACTGCTAGAATATCAACACCTAGATCACCAGAGCGACCTATTACCTTAATATCCTTGTAGCCTAGTCTTCTCAGAATCTCTGCTGTTGTGTATTCAAAATCCTTAGGTGTCATTGACTTTAGGTTCTCAAGCGTTATGTTCAGAAGTCTGTTCTTACTGCTTCTTTTTACTGCTAACCATACTATGAATGCTATAGAGGTAATAGAGATACCAACTGCAAGCAGTTCTCCTAGTCCTATTAGCATACATTATATAATGAACATGATGGAGTTAAAAGGATTCAAGATAGACACAGATACAGCAGAACTGATAAACCAAGCCAAGACAATAGCAAGAACACAGACAACAACACCATCACAAGAAGACCTAACAAGACTAGAGAAGGTTGCTGAACTGCTTAAGATAGGTTCAAGCAAGTTAAATGAAGCAATGTCTAGCAACAATGATGGTAAGCGTAAGGAACTGCTAGAGCAAGCATTTCAAGCATATGTAGATATAGTACCTTATCTAGGCAAGATGCCTTACCTAACAGTACCAGTACTACAGCAGATAAAGAATATTGAGAGGTTAATGGAGATGGAGATTGAGAAGAGTGTTAATGCTGGAGATAATAGCAATAACGTAGATGAGGTAATGAAGGTAGCAAGGGAATCCTTACTATAATCAAATCCTTATCTTTTCTTTCCTTATTTCTTATCTTATCATTAACTCAGTTATCTCTTTATTAGCAGTAACTAACCATATTCCTCTCTTTCTTGCTTCATCTACTGCATCTGGTAGTACTTGCATACCATATATTACTTTTATAACCTTATCCTTTAAGTAATTAGGATACTTTCTGCATAGCTTCTTTATATCCTTATCAACCTTCTCTACAACATTTACACCAACTCTAGTCTTTGCCTCTCCTATCAAGCATAAATTGGTATCTGTAGCGTATATATCGATCTCAATACCTTTAAGCATTAAACTACTTATGTTCGTAATAGCAATACCCTTCTCTCTTAACCTATATGCTATAACCTCTCTAGCCTCTTCCTCTAGGGTTAAGGAGGTTCTATCCATGTAAGCCTTTATCTCCTTTAATATCTTATCATGCTTATTTAACATCTTATCATGCTTGATGCTTATCCTTCTAAGTTCCCTTAACTCTGTTATTATCTCATTGAACTTCCTATCATGCTCCTCTAGCCTCTCCTCTACCCTTGTTAATCTCTCTTCTACCTTTGCTAACCTTTCCTCACTCCTTATCCATGCTTCCTCAACCTTGCTTAACCTATCCTCAACCTTTGCTAACCTCTCTTCTTGCCTTGCTTGTATATCTGCTAGCCTTGCTATAACGTTCTTTAACTCAATTACTGCTTCCTCTAACCTTTGCAAGCCTAGCAAGCCTATTACAGCATACCTAAACTCCTCATCCTCCTTTAATAGCCTTAGTATATCATCCTTGAGTTTGTTAAGCATAAGTTAAATATCATACATAAAAATATAAATATAACTGCTAAGATTTGGTATAACTTAGGATAGATTAGCAATACAATTGTCGTCAGTATAATTATAAAATATTAACAAAATATTTATCAACGATTTTTAATATGATTAATTATAAGATGGGTAGCCGTGAGATTGGCAAATTAAGAAAATGGGCGAAGGAACATGCATTATCTCCTATTAGTAGTAAAGGAGTATGTGGTGAATGTAAATATTTTGATAGAGGTTACTGTAAAAGGTTGGATAAGATGATAAATCGATACGAAGATGCTTGTAAATATTTCGAGTATGGAAATCCTTTAAGTATCAAAATAACTATAAAGAACAATAAAAATGCTGATAAATTATATAAAGAGTTGTATGAATCCGCTAGGAAATATCACTTAGAAATAAATCATGATAAGAAAAAGCATGAAATAATCGTAAAGATTTTTAACCCTCCTGATGGTTTTGGTACAAAGTTACTAGAGAGATTTCAAAAAGAAATAGATATTAAAGTTGAATGTATTTAAGATACCTTGGTTACAAATTATTCTTTGTCTCTAATGTAAAGTTTTAAATCAACCTTTCTTATATATAATTCATCTAATATCCTTCAAATAAACATATAACCTCTCAAGCATAAACTCACCTGGGGCTATCTTATGTAGCCAATCTCTAACATATTGCCTAAGATTTACCGTATAATCCGTAAGTTTCTTTAACTCACTATTATCGTATGAACCATGTGGGAAGAGTAGTTTGACTAATCCGCTTAACACTCTCTTTACTGCCTTCTCATCCCTAATTGTGAAGTTCTCAGAGAACTCTATCTCATTACTTAACTTTACTGATAGCGTATCTTTCCTCATAACATGCATGTACTCTGCAAAATAATCGCTTGCTATACCATAACCCTTTGATAAATGATATTTGCTTTGTTGTATCTTTGGTAGTAACCAACCTGGTAGTAATGCATGTATCCTATCTACGAATGCTGAGTCTCTCATAACCTCTGGTAATACATATGTAAGATCCTCTACTGGTATATATGCAGTATCTCTCTTCTCTACCTGAACATTACCCATGAACACCAACGATGAGTCTGAGGTTACTTTCTTATCGCCTCTTTCATAATGCCCACTCTCCATGTAGTCTTTAAGCTTACCCATCATCTCATCTGGGTTATTGAATTTAACCTTGCTTACCTCATCAAATACTATGCAATCTTTCATTGCTAACTCTCCTGGCATCCTAGTCTTTAGATTATAGAATAGTGTTGCTGAGGTTATATTACCGCCAGAGATAAGTCTAACATAGTTACTTACATTCCTGTATATAAATGTCTTACCTGTAGCTCTAGGTCCAAACTCCATTATGTTAACATTATTCTCTATTAATGGTACTAATCTACTTGTTATAAGTAACTTTTGATTAAAATTGTACTGTGTATGATCCAGCCCTATGGTATTCATTATAACATCTAACCATTCATCTAATGTAAAATTCTTTCTAGCCTCGTTAAGTATATTTACATCCATATCTGGTGCTTGGAATGGTTCAAAATCTGTGATTAATACTGTATGATTATTACCCATTTGCGTGTACTGTAGTTTTATTAATCCCCAAAGACCAGTTATCATAGTCTGCTTATATCTATCTGCTATATCCTGAGGTATCAATGCTGTAATGTTTAATGATTCTATAACGCCTATGTGATTATTGCTCTCAAGATCAACATATATCTTTAGTTCATCTATTAACTGTAACTTCCCATCTTTTAATAGAATATGTTTAACTACCTGTTTTTGTTCTGGCTCATAATAATTTTCTCTTATGAATGATCTTAATCTATCTTGCCAACTGCAAGGGTTCTCATATATAAATTTTGAGATAAGATACTCGCTAACATACCTTGGTAACTTTGTTAAATCTAATTGGTATGCTAGCCTCTTATCTACAGCATACTCACCAAATGTTCTTTGTATCTTATTAAAGAGATCTATACTCATATTATCGCTAATAATTTAACGTTATACCCTTCTGCTCCTTTTAGGTCCTACATTTTTAGATACCTCAATCTGTATGTTAATAATTTTCTCTGATCCATGCCAACTATACCTTAAAAGCCCTTTATATTTACCTTCATTAAGGGGAGGAATTTGGAGCTTGTATGTACCATCAGTAAGTCTGAAATAACCCTTATCCCATGGTAACTCGTAGTAAAACTCAATCTCTTTACCCGATGGATTTACTACCTCTATATCAATATATGATTGTGTATTAGGAAGTAGCAGGGTATTAGGTATGGTAACCATAGGTTCCTCAGGTGCTTCAGCATCTTCCTCAGTAGATTGTTCTTCACCAGATAATATAGACATAAGCATCTCAAATTCCTTAATTCTATCAGGCGAGAGTTCAAATAGTTGAGCAACAGCTTTATCTAATTCACTTTCAACATTCTTAAGTTCAGTCTCAGCATTGATACCGATACAATATTCAGGCTTTTCTTCAGCATAAATACATTTGGCAAACATATGCGCCCTCTTAGAGAGATCGGCGATCTTTTTATGTGTCTCATTCTTGGGATCAAATTTAGGAATCTTGATAACATCAGCTATATGTGTTTCTTGCCTTAACTCGTAAGTATATGATGCTATTATTGTTCTTACAATAATAGAATTTAATATACCAGCAACATAATATGCTTCGTCTTGTGTTTCTGTTGCTATCAATATGGTGCCATCATCTGGTATTACTGGCTTCCCATTAATAAGTTCTGTAACTGCACATACAAAGCTGATAGCCTTACCAGTAATTGCACCAGCAATCCTCTTCCATACAACCTTATAAGGCATAAATGTATAAGTACCTATATCATATACTGCATAAAAAGGTTTATTCTTACCCCACAATTTATGAATTGACCTATCTTCTAGATCATTTTTATAACAATATAAATATTGATATGTGAATGGTAACTTTATCTTTATATTATTTTCTGACATAGGATCTGCTGTTTTAGGTTCATGGGGTACTATTACATATCTATTTTCAAATCCTACATACCATTTCTTAATATCTCTACCCCTTATTAATGGATATACTAGATCAGGTTCTATGATAACCTCAGATTTCTCCTTAACATTCTTCTTTTGCCCTGGCTCAGGTGGGTTTGTTATTATTAGTTTACTATCTGATCTTCTATCTTTTATCCTAATGTAATATACTTGATTAAGACCCACATAAACACCTGCATGTGCATCGTAATCTGAAGACCCTATTAGTCTTCTAACAACGTCTATAGTTTCAGATGTTATCTGCATCCATGGCGATTCAGGTTTATTAGATTCTAAAGGTACCATTATAAGATTAAACCTCTTTGTTTCCTTAATAACCTCATCAAGGGGTTTATCTGTTGGAATAGGTCTATTACTTGGATTAACCCATACAAAATGTTTTACCCCAGATAAATTCTTGTAGTAAGCATCTCTACTATCAACCTTCTTAACTATAATTGCTGATGCTCTGTTAGTTGCCCCTTCGAATGGATAAAGTGTTACCAGATCATGTATAACCTCTATTTTAGTTTTTTCTGCTAAAAATCTTCTTAATCCTGCACCAGCTTGTGTCTTGAATATTGTGAATGGCATTAAGAAACCTAGCCTACCATTCTCTTTCAAATACAAATCAAAACATCTGGCTAGGAAAAGCATCGATAGATCCCTCTTAACTTTACCTAATCCAGTTTTACCTGTAATCTTTGTTAGACCATACACTTCCCAAATATTTTTACTTACATCTCTATACTCTTCAGGTAGGTTCTCCCAATTAACCCAGGGTGGATTACCAACTATATAATCAAACTTACCTTTAAGTATCGGTGCAAATGCATTCCTTATTATTGCTACCCATACTTTATTCTTACCCTCTTCCTCAAGACTTAAGAGATGCTCATAAAGTCTTACCATAGTATTAATCTCACCTTGGTCTAGTTTATGCATTAGTTCAATCCTTCTCCTGAAATCATTAGCATTGTATTTATTCTTAAGACATCTAGAAATTTCAGATAGTATGCTTACAAGCAACCCGCTCTCTACTATATTTACAGGTATCTCAAAATTTCCAGCACTAGTCCTTAAAATATACACATTTACCATATCTCCTGCTAATGTAAACCTCTTCTCAACCATTATTGAATCTGATAAATATACTGGTATCTCTATAGTTCCTGTACTATATGCTAAAAGGTCTGCTATTGTAAGCAGATAATTTGTTCTAGCAGTTAATACTGCTAATGGGTTTAGATCATAACCTATTACATTATCAAGAATATATTTCAAAAGTATATCATATATGTAATGTTCCTCTGCATAACGCCTAATCTTGCTTATATAAAGTACTAGGAAAGTGCCTGAGCCACAAGCAGGGTCTAAAACTCTTAATTGCAAAGGTGCTAAATGATTTTCCTTACCAATATTAATCAAATTATCTAGGCTTAAACCTATCTCATCAAGTAAGTAGTTTGCTAACCAATCAGGGGTATAGAATTCGCCTAATTTATGCCTAAGATCGCTTGGTACTAGATGCTGATATAATCTTTTGAGTAAATCTCTAGCAAACTCAGGCTCTAATTGTGGTGTAGCAATCTCGTAATCCGCTAAACTCCTAGCAAGTTCAGCTATCAAATTTGCTAAATCTTCATTAAGCATCTCTAAGTACCAAGAGTAATAATCACCTTCTAGAAAGTTCTCAATATTCAATAACTCCCTGAATATTCCACCACTCTCAAGATCATGTAAAGCCTTACTTAAACCATCCAAACCTTTACTAGCATATGCGTCATCTAACTCAGCTATGTATGATCTATAGAATTTACCCCCACCGTATAGGTATGTTATCTCTGCTGCTATGAGTTTTAGTAATAAAGCGTAGAATGTATGTATAGAGAATATCAAGATATCATAATTAGCATTCTGGATTTTATATTCATCAGCTAATTTAGGAAGCTCTTCTAATTTGTCTGGGCTATAACCTGTTGCTTGCCTAAAGAGTCTTAACCAATCATCAAAGAGTAACTTAGCCCTGCTTCCATCCTTAAGGCTAGTTACTATTTTATAGAGAACATTAACCATCTTAATGGTAAGTTGAGACTTAGGACCGAAATCATTTAGTATATGTTGAACATCTAAAGGTTTCCTTCTAAGTCCTCTTAAAGCCTCTATAAGCTTAATTATGCTTTCTTTCCTAATCTCATATGGGCCTCTAATAATCCATTTATCTACTCTATGATCATATCTAACAAATGCTATCTTATCACTGATTATAACTCCTAGATACCTTGAATATTCGTCCTTAATACGAGATTCTTGCTGTATATATCCTATGACTTGCTCTTTAGCTTTCTGAATATCACGTTCTGTAGAAAGCTTGCCTGGTGCTTTGTACTCAATCAATACATGACCATAAAGTGCATCAGCTCTAACACCAGATACAAGCGTATATTCGTATCTACCTATATCCTTTATACCTAAAGGCTCAAGGATATACCGTACAATACACATTGAAACCGCTACTCTAACATCCTCTTCGCTATTAGCTCTCATAACAGCATTCTTAATACAAGTTACAACATTATCAATATCTATAGGCGGCGATATAGTGTGATTACTCATATAATATTCGTTTAATAAAGTAATTTTTAAGTTTTATGTTATCATGGTATGTTGAAAAACCAAATTTGCTCATGTATTATATTAATTTATACTTTGTTTAGCAAATCATATAAGATAAAATGCAAGATTTAGTAAAAGAATATTAGAGAACATAGAATTCAAGAGTTATTTAACACATCAATTATCTATAAAAATACCGTTCTAATTCAAACCTATATTTATTCAATCTTAACAAGAGCATCCTGAATTTTTAGTACCTTTCTTGCTAATATCTATAAGAAATATATTAAGATCTTAAGATTTTATAACATTAAATTAAGATTATAGTCTAATATTATTAATGCATTAGTGATTAGACTACTGATCTAACCTAGTTCTGGTAATCATTTATACCATTCATATACCCTTTATACTACCATACTACCATCTTATATCCTTCCTAATAAGGTCTATTATGTTTGAGTAACCTATTCTTATTTATTCTATGTTACCTTTATTCTATGAGTGATAGGATATGCATATGAAAGCAAAGTGTAACAGCAACCATCTAAGAGCAGTAGTTGAAGCAATCAAACCTATAGTAGATGAAGCTGTATTTACTGCTACAAGTGAAGGAATAACCTTTAGAGCAATGGATGCATCGCATGTATCCTTGCTAGACATATCATGGAAGAGAGATGGATTCATAGACTATGAATGCAATGAAGGAGAGATAACATTTGGTGTTAGGATAGATGAACTTTTAAAGTTATTAAGAAGGATAGATAGAGAACAGCAAGTAGAGATAAGCATATCATCAGAAGATGGAGAGATGCAGTTAACAGCAAGCGAAGGTAAGAGGACAAGGAACTACAAGCTAAGGTTGCTAGATGCTAGCAAGTCTGAGACACCAGTACCAAAGTTATCTTTTAATACAAGGATAACCATGCTTTACGATGCTTTAGTTGATGCTTTGAAGGACATAGATGTTATCTCAAGCGTAGTAGAGATATACACAAATGAATCAATGATAAAGTTCTATGGTAAAGGCGATACTGGAGATGCTGAAGTAGTATACTGGAAGGATGAGAATACAAGCATAGAGATGCTTAACGAAGCAAAGGAGAACAAGTCTGCATACAGTTTAGAATACCTATTGCAGATGCTTAATGCTGTGGATGCAGATAATGTCATACTAGAATACAGCAGTAAGATGCCTTTAAGGTTACAGTTCTTGCTACCTTTCAGATGTGATATGCAGTACTACCTAGCACCTA
>Ga0209670_100171_pt1 | contig 42479 bp, 43 predicted proteins | sample PerSpoBPS_BMetaG_FD_184741 | JGI IMG/M metagenome (GOLD analysis project Ga0209670, IMG submission 184741) | Thermal spring microbial communities from Yellowstone National Park, Wyoming, USA - Perpetual Spouter B (PS_B) MetaG (SPAdes) (version 3) | ecosystem: Environmental > Aquatic > Thermal...
GATGGTTTTCTACATCCCGCAAACCATCCTACCGCCAAGAGCGCCAGAAATAGTTTGAGGTATCTCATAGGGTGGGTATTATAAGGTTGTAATAGTGTGTTTGTTTATTTTTATGAAAAAACCGCTTTCAAACAAACCCGTATAATTTCTGCAGAGGGGTGGAAATGTACAGCTCATAAACAAAGAGGATATAAGGTAATGCATGGAACTTTTAAGGGTAGGGGAATTTGTATGTGCGAGCCTTAATTATCTCCCCTTATGTTTCTAACCGCCACTCTTACCTTATCCGATGGTAGAGTTAGATACCCTGTTGATTTCCTCCACCAAAGTTGTGCTCGCCCTTTCTGTCCTCAAGCTCCCTACAAGAGTAATAACTTTCCCTTGCTGTGTATGGCTTTAATAAAAGAAATTAACTCCTCTGCATTTTTCTTTTCCACGATCTTAGCAAGCTCCTTTAATTTGCCTTTCTCATAAGGGAAAGTCTCTATTATAGCCTTTACCTGAGAAAGTCCCAAATATTTCCTCGTGTATTCGCTCTCTGAATACTTGTAGGTTGTCATAAATTCACTATCAGTTAAAGTCCTAAAGTATTCCAACACCATATTGAAGTAATCTTTTAGAAGCAGCTGAACCTCTACTGGGATAGATGGAGAAAAGAAAAGTTGGATGGGGTGCGTTCTGTATTTTTCCTTTGAAACTAAAATCCCATCTACTCCATAAACATCTTTGATAATATACAGCCCCGCCCTTCCCTCCTGCCTTCCCGTATCAAGGGTTCTGACAAAGAGAATGTTTGATTTTATCTTCTCATAAAGTTTGTCATTAACGTACAGTATTTTCTTTTCATACTCTTTACCATCAAAAACGCTAACATCTATTACAGAAACTGGGTTAGTTCCCTTATTCTTTTCCACTTCATCCATTGTCAGATAAAAGGAAAACTTCAGAGGTTTGTTAAACTTGTATTTAGAGACAAACTCATCAAAATCATTGCCCGCCCTAAAGTGGTTTTTAGGTTCAAGAACATATATTTTCCTTTTCTCTTCACTATTTATTTTTACTCCTTCAAAGGTGAGACTTTCTCTTTTGGGTTTAGGTTTTCTTTCAAAAAAGCATATGCATACATTAGTTCCCGTATGTTCAAAAATCTTTCTCTCAAAAATGTAAGCCCTTTTTATTGTGTAGAACTTGAGAAAGTCCTCCCTAATTTTATTTGAAATAGCAGAACCGAAAAGAAAGTTTGAAGGAATAATGTAGATCATGTTTTTTATTCCATGCTTTAGGTCGTTCATCATTGCCAACTGATAAAGGTCTTGGTAGGGTTCAACATCTCCGCTGAAGTATTCCAATAACCTTTTGTTAGACTTTTGTTTTGCAATATAGCCTTTGTAAAGGTAGGGCGGGTTAGTTATATGAAATACTGGAAACTCACCGTTGAGAATAAATGTTGGATAGTCTTTAATTGTGTCTCTTATCATAATCCTTTGACGGGCTATGTCTTCCGGAATTCCGTAACTGCATGCGTTTCTCACCGCTCTTTCCACCATCTCTTGTTGAATATCAAAAAGAATTATGTGTTTCAAAAAGAAGCTTTCTCTCTTCTCTGGGGGAATAAGGTTAAGAATTGGTAGAATGAGGTTGCCTTCTCCACAGAAAAGGTCTGTCCAAAGGTAGCTGTAAAGTTTATCCTTTATTTCTGGCAAGATATACCTTTCAAATACTTGAATGGATGTTAAGTGCTCTCCGTATATTCTCCTTTTATCCTCATGCCCATGTTTCATAATATCTCCTCACCTAAGTCCTGCAACAGATTTACAAACCCTGCGGTATTTACAAAAAAGTTGTTCTGATTGCGCTTTAGACAATTCTCAATGGCTTCCTTCTGTTGGTACAGTTTGCTTCCTTGAGGTGGATTTATAAAATAATTGAAATATAATCCATCAAGAAATGCTACATAGTGTATGTTTTTAGATGGCTCCCGTTGATTTATAAAGCTAATCAACTCGGCTATTTGTTTATCTTGAGCTCCTCCTGTTTCGTTTATGTGTTTTGCCTCTATGATAAAAAAGTGGTCCTTTGCTTTTAAAACAACATCAGGCAACTTGCCGTGATATGTCTGTCTAAACCTGTATTCAATATTATAGTTTTCTATAAATTCATAAAACAGAATCTTGTTTTCATCCGGCAGGAAGTATCCCAAGATTTGATCTCTCAATTCATCAATAGTGCCGAATTTTTGAGCACTTATGAACTTCTGAAGAATTAAATTTGTGATTTTTTCTATTCCAGCTTTTCCCTTTTTTCTTGATACTCCGCTGTCGTATAAGGCTTGAACCACAATGTTCGAATATCCGAGCTCATCGTATAGTTTTTTCCTTTTTTCACAATACTCCTCCAATATCTTGTGCAACATTAATTTTCTATCCCGTTCTGGTAGCCGCCCAAAAGATGAATAAGAAAGGTCCAAGGTTTTCCAAAAGGCTATAAACTCTGTGTATTGTATGTTCTTGTGTAAGGTTATCATATATATTTCATCTAAAACCTTGCCTAACGCTTGCCTGTCAATCTCCAAAAGCACGCAGTAGGTGGTTATCAACTCTCGCAGTCTTTCTACTTTTTGAATTAGATTTTGATTTTGGACAATTAGCTTGTTAAAGGTGTAATACTCGTCTATTATTGGCTCGGGATTTTTCAGGGATATCTCCCAATACTCCAAGTTCTGCCTTGGCATATCTCAGTTCTTTAAAGTTGTAATAAACTCTTCCCCCGTTTCCATATCCCTAACCTTTACCACCCCCCTCTTCACCTCTTCCTCCCCAACAAAAACCACCCACCTTGCCCCGAGTTTGTTCGCCCTCCTCATCTGTGCCTTAAGGCTCTTCCCCTCCTCAAATACCATATCCGCCCTTTTATTTGAATTCCTCAAAATCATCAGGACCTCAAAAGCCTCTTCGAAATATTCGTCGGAAGTTCTTACAACAAAGTAAAGGTCTTTTGGTTTTTGAGACGGTTTGTATATAAGGCTTATCCTGTCTACACCCGCCGCCCAACCGAAGGCTGGAATGTTTTCCCCACCAAGTTGGTAAATTAAATTATCGTACCTACCCCCCGCTAAAATCGTATTTTGGGCTGCATCAAGCTCTTCCGCCTTTATTTCAAAAACCAAACCCGTATAGTAATCAAGCCCCCTAACCAACTTGGGATCCCTCTCTACGGGAACGCCATATTTTTCTAATATTCTTATCGTTTTATCAAAATTATCCCTTTCGTTTTTCGGAACCATTTCAAGGATATCTGGGGGAGAAAGTTTTGGGGAACAAACCTTACAGTCCAAAACCCTCAGGGGGTTTCTTTCCCTCCTCCTTATACAATCCTCGCATAGGAAATCCAGATCCATAAGGTAATCCCTCAGTTTTTCCGAATATTTAACCTTCGCCTCCTCCCCACCCAAGGTATTCACAAAAACCTTAACCTTTAGCCCCAGATCCTTTAAGGGTAAGTACGCGGATATTAACCCTTCCGCATCCGCGTATGGACCTGAAAACCCTATGAACTCAACCCCAAGTTGGTAAAATTGCCTATACCTACCCTTCTGGGGCCTCTCCGCCCTAAACATCGGGCCAAAATACGCTAACCTTATGGGATAGCTTAGCCGATTTTCTACGAACGCCCTTACCACCCCCGCGGTTCCCTCGGGCCTTAATGCAACTTCCCTATCCCCCCTATCCCTAAATGAGAACATCTGCTTTTGGACGATGTCGGTAAATTCCCCGACGGATCTTACAAAGAGCTCAAGGGGTTCAAGGATCGGGGTCTCTATCCAAACTACGTTAAAATCCCTCAGACGGTTTTTAAAGGTAGAGATAATCTCCTCAAAAACCTCCCAATCTTCACCCCATATATCCCTGAACCCCCTGAGCGCGGTTATCATTAAGGTCTGGGTGCCTTCCTAACGTACGCCCTGTACCTCCTCAAAACCTCAATTTGGGAACCAAAGTTCGTATTAAATTGTATGCTATCCTTACCCGCAATTAGGACAGCGCCAAAATAGGGCTTTATATGTAGGGTATCCCAAGAGTCAAAGGTCGCATTCGTATCGCCCGATATCGGGAGGCATCCCAAGGGTTTTGTTGATAGGTTGTAAAAAGCCTTTGCATGCCTGTTATAAGCTATCCTGAAAGTGCTGAAGGATCCGCCGGGTACCGTTATGGTTAAGGAATCAATAACTTTCGCCCTCGAGGAATCTATCCTGAAGCTGTCAAGCCTAACCATAAGTGTGCAAGTTGGCATCAAGGGATACTTTAAGGTATCGTTTAAGGATTGTTTGCCACTTATGGGTGTCCACGTTTTACCCACCGTTAAAGGTTTTATGCCGATTATATTTTTAAGCCTTATCGTGTCGGGGGAAGGTCCAGTAGTATCAATAACGAGGGTGTAGTATTGGTACAGGGTGTCCCCTTTAACGTAAAGTGTATCCTTTAACACCCTGTGGGAAATTAGGAAGGTGTCCGTATGAGGAACCCTAAGCTCCCCCCCTGAGGATATGTAAGAATGGAAGATAGTTAGTACGGTATCCACCGCGGTACCCCTGCTGGGGGAGTATATGCTATCCCAATATACCAACGCGCTGTCCGTCCTTACGCCGAAATATACCGCGGTACTTTCGGGTGTAGGACCGGCTCCACCCCCTCCTCCGCCTCCACCGCCTCCATCCTCCGGAGGGGTAGTGCTCCTCCTACATCCCGCCACTACCGAAAGAGCCAAAAGAACCAAAAACAACCTTTTCATAGTGTGAATATTTTAACGCGGAAAACGAACTTAGAATTTTGGATGTGGGAGCGCATAGACGAAGGGTTCTATCTTTTTGGGGAAAACTTTGAAATAAGGGTAAGTAGAAATCCCATCTCGCTTGATTTGAATCTTATTCAAACGCACGGGGCAAGGGTGGTAATTTATAAGGGTCAGCGTGAGGATATTGGGGATGGAGCATTAACGGATAGGGTGGGGGTTGTTTTGGGTGTAAAGACCGCGGATTGTTTCCCAATTTTCCTAATCTCAAAGTTCGCGGTTGGGGTACTTCATGCGGGTTGGAGGGGGAGCATAAGGGGTATAGCCCTTGAGGGGTTGATGGCTATGTACGAAAACTTTGGGGTAAAACCCGAAGAGATTAATGTAATTTTTGGTCCGGGGATATGCGGGGAATGTTATGAGGTGGGGGAGGAAGTTGCGGAACTTTTCGGAAAATTTGCAATACCCAAGGGGAACGGTAAGTACCTGCTTGACCTTTATGGGTACAATAGGAGGATCTTTGAGTCTTATGGGGTAAAACTTATAGTTCCCCCTCCCGCCTGTACATACGAGGATCCTTCTCTATTTTCCCATAGGAGGGGGGATAAGGGTAGATTGTATAACGCGGTTAAAATGAAGGGCTATGCATCCGATACTGTTTGAGATCGGCGGTTTTCAAGTAAGGACTTACGGGGTTTTGGTACTCTTGGGATTTTTGGCGGGGGTTTGGTTTGCGAAGGAGAACCTAAAAAAATTCGGAATAAGTGAAAACAAGGTTTGGGATGCGGCGATCTGGGCGATGATATTCGGGGTCATAGGCGCAAGGCTCTTTTTCATCATCGAAAACTGGGATTACTATAAGTTGAATTTGGGGGAGATCTTTGCCATATGGCATGGGGGTTTGATATTTTACGGTATCCTCTTTGGAGTTATACCGGTTTTGTGGTATATATACAGGGAGAAATGGAACTTTTGGGCGGTTTTGGATTCCGCAATACCCGGAATAACCTTGGGTATAGCCATAGGGAGGTGGGGATGCTTTTTCAACGGATGTTGTTATGGAAAGCCTACGGATCTACCTTTTGGCGTCGTATTTCCGGAGGGTAGCGAGCCCCACCTTGAGTTCGGAGATGTTCCCATTCATCCCTCCCAAATTTACGAATCCTTTGGGGATGCGATATTGTTTTTGTTGTACGTTTTCTTGCTTAGAAGGTTCGGGGCGGAAAGGCCCGGCTTGGTGGGTTCCATCGCCTTAATATTCACCCCATTTGTTAGGTTCCTCGTGGATTTTACGAGGCACTATAAACCAAACGCATACATCTTAGGCCTAACCTTCAACCAATGGATAGCCCTTTCCCTTATGATCCTTGGGGTGATCCTCCTTTTTAGGGTAAATGCTAAGGCTCATAAGGCCCCTTAACTGCCTAATAGCTTCCTTTGTAGTTTTCATCTCCAACAAAATAACATACGGGGAAAGTTTTCCTATCTATGCTATGCTTGGCGCCTTCTCCATTTCCGCCTTTATAAACATCACCAACGACATATTCGACCTTGAAGTTGATAGATTTAACCATCCAGAAAGGCCCTTAGTTAAAGGCGAAGTCTCCCTCTTGGACGCATATATGATTGCCTTGATCTTTTTGATTCTCGGGCTATATTTCTCATCCAAGCACTCCAATTGGGCTCTCCTTTTGGGCTCTTTTGGTATGTTCTTGGGGCTCCTCTATAACCTTGAAATAAAGGCGGTTCCCATTTTGGGGAATGTGTTGGTTTCCTTTGTAACCTTCCTCGCCTTTCTTTACGGGGCGAATTTGGGGAACCTTGAAAGGATCATCCCAGGTGCCCTTTTGGGCGCCTACCTTCAATTTCTTAGGGAAATCATCAAAAGCCTTGAGGATAAGGAGGGGGATAAGATATATAGAAGGACGGTGGCGCACGTTTTTAAGGAGGAAAGCTTGCAATACATCCTATTCTTCGGGATAATGTTTTTGACAATTTTGGATGTAATTCCCGTATTTTTTGGGTACTCAACACTTTACGGAATCGGGGTTTTCGCCCTTGTGAATCTCCCTTTATGGCTCTTCTCCCAAAGAATATTCAGGGGGGAGTACTCCGTAATGAGGAAGGTTTTGAAATTTACAACCTTCTCCGCCCTTTTCCCCCTATACTTCGCTTAAGGTCCTTCAACCTTATAATACCCGACCAAAAAGGAGGTAAAGTTTGAAAGTAACACCTTCTCTAAAGAAGGAAGAAGTAGAAAGGAAATGGTGGCTTGTGGATGCGGAGGGTAAGATATTGGGTAGGTTGGCGAGTCAAATAGCCAAGATACTTATGGGGAAACACAAGGCACAATATACCCCTCACGCGGATTGTGGGGATTTCGTAGTGGTAATAAACGCCGAGAAGGTAAAGGTGACGGGAAAGAAGATGGATCAGAAGCTCTACCGCTTTCACTCCGGATATCCCGGCAACCTAAAAGAATTTACCCTAAGAGATATGCTTGAAAGGAACCCTGAGAAGGTGATATTCCTTGCGGTAAAGAGGATGCTACCAAAGAACAGGCTTAGGGACAGGAGGCTTAAGAGGTTAAAGATCTACGTAGGAAGTTCCCACCCGCACCACGCCCAAAACCCGCAACCTTTAAATTTGGAAACTTAGGAGGGAAATTATGGAGATTATTCAGGCTTCGGGAGGTAGGAAAACTGCGGTAGCAAGGGTGACCATATACAAGGGGGGTACGGGAAGGATATTTATAAACGGTAAATCCCCCGAGGAGTATTTCAAAAGGAAAGATCTGGTGATATACGCCTTACAGCCCCTTGAGCTCTCCAATTTAAAGGATGTTCTGGATGTTAAGGTTAAGTTAGATGGAGGGGGGCTTTCGGGGCAGGCGGGAGCCCTTAGGTACGCCCTGGCAAGGGCTCTATTAAAGCTCAACGATGGCTTAAGGGAGGTTTTCAAAAAGGAAGGTATGCTCACGCGTGATGCAAGGAAAAAGGAGAGGATGAAATATGGAAAGACTAAGAGAAGAAGGTCTTGGCAGTATACCAAACGTTGAGGAGGATTACCGCAAGTATTTGCAGGATACCGAGGCCCTCCTGAAGAAGCTTTTGGAAGTGGGGGCACATTACGGACACAGAACAAGCAGATGGAACCCCAAGATGAAACCCTTCATCTACACCGCAAAAGAAGGAATACACATAATAGATATCAGGTACACCGCGGTCGCCATAAAGAAGGCATATGATCTGATGAGGAGGGAGGGGGCAAGAGGGGGAAGGGTCCTCTTCGTAAGTACAAAACCCCAAGCCAAGTCAATAATAAAGAAGCATGCGGAGAGGGTTGGAGCTTTCTACGTGGTTGAAAGATGGCTCGGGGGGATGCTAACCAACTTTGAAACCATCTACAAGAGGATCCTTAAGATGAAGGAATACGAGAACCTGTTTGAACAGATAGAGAGGTTGAAGAGGGAAGGAAAAGTCTTACCCTATCCCAAGAAGGAGATCCTCAAGATGCAGAGGGAGTATATAAAGCTAAAGGTTAGGCTCGGCGGTATAAGGGATATGGACGAACTTCCCGACCTCGTTTTCATAGTGGATCCAAAGTACAACGATATGGCGGCTTACGAGAGCAAGCTCTTAAAGATCCCAACCATAGGGATAGTGGATACCAACGCTGATCCCACATCCGTGGATCTTCCCATCCCTGCAAATGACGAATCCATGAAGTCCATAGACTTTATCGTTGGTATAGTTTCGCAGGGTTACCTTGATGGAAAGATGGCTAGGGAATCAAAGGGAGGTTAAAGATGTCAAAGATAGATGTTAAAACTATTCAGCTTTTGAGGGAAGCGACGGGTGCTGGGCTTATGGATGTAAAGAGGGCTTTGGAGGAGAGCGGGGGTGATTTTGATAAGGCTGTAGAGCTTTTGAAGAAGTGGGGGATAGCTAAGGGGGAAAAGAAAATAGCAAGGGAGACGAGGCAGGGGAATATATTTTACGCCCTTGACGAGAACGGGAAATGGGGGGCTTTGGTTGAGGTGGGATGTGAGACGGATTTTGTCGCAAGGACGGACGATTTTCAAAACTTCGGGAAGTTTGTATTAAAAAAGCTTCTGGAAAAGAAGACGAACGATATAAATACCCTTGTGGATGCTGAGGTTGAGGATGGGATGAAGGCTTTGGCGGGTAACGATATAAATACCCTTGTGGATGCTGAGGTTGAGGAGGAGATGAAGGCTTTGGCGGGTAAGGTTGGGGAAAATATACAAGTTAAGAGGTGCGCGTACTTTGAAACCTCAGATGGTTTGATATACATATATGCCCATCCGGGAAATATGCTCGCGTCGATGGTGGAAGTTTTCCCACCATCCCTTGAGGTGGCAAAGGAAACCGCTATGCAAATAGCAGCCATGGCACCCCTTGCCATATCCGAAGAGGACTTTCCGAAGGAGGTTTTGGAGGAGGAAAAAAAGATTTACGAAGAGCAGGCAAGGGAATCCGGAAAACCTGAAAGCGTAATTTCTAAGATCGTTGAAGGGAAGATAAAGGCGTTTATAAAGGAAAAGACACTACTAAGCCAACCTTACATTAGGGACAACAACATAACCTTCGGAGATTGGTTGAAATCACAGGGGGATTATAGAATAAGGAGATTTGTAAGGTTTATGGTGGGTGAGGAGTAAGCTTTATGTATCCCTCGGCTCAAACGAGGGGGAAAGGCTATTAAACTTAGTGAAAGCTGTAAAGTTATTAAAGGAAAAGGTTAGGGTGTTGGCTTACTCTTCAGTTTATTTGACGGAAGCTGTGGGTTTTGAGGGTAGGGACTTCCTAAATATGTGCCTTCTTTTATCAACGGATATGGACCCCTTTGAGAGTTTAAATTTCTTTCAGGAGGTTGAAAGAAAGATCGGCAGAACCTCAAAGGGGAAACCCTATAAGGACAGGATAATAGATATAGATATTCTCCTGTGGGAAAACCTGACGGTGGTAAGTCCCGAGCTCATCATCCCCCATCCCGAGATCAAGAAAAGGGATTTTGTCAATATCCCCCTCCTTGAAATCTTTTCTATGGGATATAGCGATCTGGGTTATTCTCCAAAGGTTGTAGGGGATAAGAGGGTATTAAAGGTCGTTCAAGCGGAGGCCCTGAAATTTGATTGAAAGGGAAATTGATCTTAAGGGACTTGAGTACAACGTTGGAAAGGTGTTTGAACTTTCAAAGGGGCAGGATATAATGGCGGTTGTAAAGGCGAACGCTTATGGGCATGGAATAAGGGAAATATCTATGAAACTGTACGGGATGGGAATAAGGGAGTTTCTAATATCTTCAACGAAGGATTACAGCGCAGTTTCCGATTTTCCCGCAAAATTCCTCCTTTTGTATTACGACCCCCTTGATGGGAGCATAAAGGAGCTCTCCGAGAGAAAGAACTTAATTTTTAATCTTTACGGCTGGGAAGCCCTCAAAGTTTTGCCAAAAGGGACTAAGGTTCATATAGAGATAGATACCGGGATGAATAGGACGGGTGTAAAACCCGAAGAATTTTTGGATTTCTATAAAAAGGCGAGGGATAGGTTTAGGGTTGAGGGTGCCTTCACCCACCTCCCCAAAGCTTACGACCTCGAGTTTTCAAGGAAACAGATAGAAATATTTGAGGATCTTACCCGAGATCTACCTCTAAAGAGGCACGTGAATAATTCCTTAGGGCTCATAAACTTTGGACCAATTTACGACCTATCAAGGGTGGGAATCTTGCTTTACGGTTATGGACTTGAGGGGCTTAAACCCGTAAAAAAGGTGTACTCGAAAATTATACAAGTTAAGAGGGTAAAAAAGGGGGAGAGGGTTAGCTATGATGGAAAGTTCGTATGTGATGATGGGTTTTTGGGGGTTGTTCCCGTGGGTTATGCTCACGGCTTGAGGAGGGTTGAGGGCCTTGAGGTTTTCATCAACGGAAAGTTTTATAAAGTGGCAGGCTGGATCACCATGGATGCTTTTATGGTATTTTCTAAGGAAGAAAGCTTTAAGTTTGGGGACAGGGTTGAGATCTTGGGGGAGAATAACACAGCAGATAGAATAGCAAAAATTTGGGGCACTATCCCTTATGAAGTTCTAACATCCTTAATTTAGACGCCTCTTTGATATCCTTCGCTATTGCCTCCCTAAGTTCATCCTCGCTTTCAAATTTCTTAACATCCCTTATCCTCCTTATGAATTCCACCTTTAAAGTCTCCCCTACATCCCCATCGAAGTCCAATATATGCACCTCAAGAGATTTTCCCAAAGAAAATGTGGGCCTTTCCCCTATATGCATAACCCCAAATTTATCCAATTCCGGAAGATAAACCGCATAAACCCCATCCTTCGGAATAAGTTTCTCCCTATCAACCTCCAAATTCACCGTAGGAAACCCCAAAATCCTCCCAAAACCCCTACCCCTCACCCTTCTACCCTTAAGGGAGTACCTCCTGCCCAAGAGAGGTACCACCTCTTCCACTTTCCCATCAAGGAGGAGCTTCCTAAGGTTTGATGAGCTTACGGTTATCCCGTTTATCTTTATTGGGGGAAAGATCAAAACCTCTATTAGGAAATCTTCCATTATGCTTATAATGAAGGAGGGATCCCCTTCCCTGTCCTTCCCGAACCTGTGGTTGAAGCCCATAACCAACCTTTTTACCCCAAAATTCTCTATAAGGATCCTCAGGAACCCCTCCGCCTTGATCTCCATATCCTCCCTTTCCAAAAGTAGGACAAAGTCTACCCCCAAATTTTCCAAAAATTCCATTTTCTCATCCTCCGAGAATAGCAAATTTTCATCCAACCTTGGATGTTTCCTGAAGGTGATAAGCAAGGTTTTCATACCCCTCAATAGGGCGCAATTTTTCGTCTCCTCAACTATCGCACGATGACCCAAATGGAATCCGTCAAAAGAACCTATGCATGCGCAGGTTTCAAATTTTATCCTATCCGATATTCTCAAAAGTTCCATAATACGCCTTTTCAAGTTCGGAAACTTTAAAAGTCAAGTTCTTTCTCCTGTAATAGGTTATTTTAAGCGTTCTTTCTTTTGTTGTTTTCCCTATAAATTGGAACATAACGCCATTGTCCGAAAGCATCTCTTCAAGTTTTTTGGGTTTTTTGGTTATCAGAACGAACCTTAGAGCAAGCTCGGAAAACAACTCACCGAAACCGTCCACACTCGCCTCTATACCTGCTTTTCCCTTAATCACCATCTCCGCAAGAGCGGAAAATAATCCCCCTTCGGAAATATCGTGGGCGCTTTCCACAAGGTTCATCCTTATAGCTTCAAGAACAACTTTCAGAATACCCTTAACATAATCAAGGTCCTTGTAGTAAGCGTTTGGAAGGTTGGCAAACTTTAATATTTCCCTTTTATTTTCCACACCCAAAATCTCCGCTATTTCCAACAGAAACTCGCTACCCCCAAGATCAAACCTTGATGCCGGATGCCCAACCAAATATACGTAAGAACCCTCACCCTTTGTACCCATACTAGGTATCCTTTCGAGGTTTCTTATTATCCCCACAGCCCCTATTATCAGGGTCGGCAAAACCTTCTGCCTTTCGCTCTCATTGTACAAGCTTACATTTCCGGAAACCACGGGTATTCCCATATATGAAGAAAAGTCCGCAAGTCCCCTTATGGCTTCCTGAAGTTTCCAATACTCAACCGGATCCGCGGGTGATGGGAAATTCACACCATCGGTAAATCCTATCACCTCTCCCCCAACGCAAGCTATGTTTGCGCAAGCTTCCGCGGCTACCCTCTGGGCCCCCCAATAAGGATCCATCTCCAAAAACTTCCCGTTCCCATCCACCGTAAGAGCCAAGGCGTAATCCCCCCCCTTTATCCTCAAAACCGCCGCATCTGCTTCACCCGGAGCGACAACGGTATCCGTCCCAACCATATAGTCGTACTGCCTGTATATCCACCTCTTTGAAGCGACGGAAGGCCTTCTTAAAACCCTCAAGGCTATCTCCTTAACGAGCTTTATTGGTAGGATCTTCTCCGCTTCCTCTTTAATCTCGGAAAGTTTATCAAGTAAAAAGTTATAGTCCTCCAAAGCCTTTGCCACATCCCTAACCTTAAAGATATCAAAGTTTCCCCTTATTGCCCCTATCTTAACCTTTACCGCCTCCCTTTTTATCTCATCCTCCCCCTCGCTTAATCCCCTGGATGTTCCCGTGTACTTCAACCCCAAAGCCAATATATCCCAAAGCGCCAGGGAATACCTCCTCTTCTTCCCCCTCAACCTCTTGAAATTCTCCTTTATCCCCCCAAATATTCCATAAAACTCCCAAAAATTGTCTTTTCTTGGAATTGCTATCCAATCGGGTTTAGGTTGAGCCTTAAAGATAAACGCCAAGGGGATCTCCGCCAGGATTTTGTCCCCATGTATGATCCTGAAAACCCTCTCCTCTACGACCCTCCCTATCACCTCCGCGCTTAAACCCCACTTCCTAAATATCCCCAGGATCTCTTCCTCTTTACCCATTTCCACGCACAATACCATCCTCTCTTGGGATTCCGATAAGACTATCTCAAAAGGGCTTAAAGGTTCCCTTAAGGGAACCCTATCCGTGTAAAGTTCCACCCCAAATCCTCCCCTATTCGCCATCTCGGGTAATGCGGTTGATAATCCGCCAGCACCAAGATCCTGCATACCCAAAACGTATGGGGTTTTTACCGCCTCAAGGACCGCCTCAATTAAAAGCTTTTCCATAAAGGGATCCCCTATCTGAACCGCGGGCCTCTTTTCCGAAATATCTCCCTCAAGGGTTTGGGATGCAAAGGATGCGCCCAATATCCCATCCCTTCCCGTTGGAGCACCAACAAGTATAACCGAATTCCCAACCCCCCTTAAAACCCCCTCCTTCAGGTTTTCCAACTCTCCGATACCCACGCACATCACGTTCACCAAAGGGTTATCCTCGTAACTTTCGTCCGTAAAAACCTCCCCTCCCACAACCGGTACCCCTATGGAGTTCCCGTAAGTTGATATCCCCTCAACCACCCCCTTCAAAAGGTTCAAAGATTTCCTTGATTTCCTGAAATCCCCAAACCTTAAACTATCAAGCAGGGCCACGGGCCTCACCCCCATACTCAGAACGTCCCTAACTATCCCCCCTACACCGGTTGCTGCTCCATTCTTAGGTTCAACCGCCGAAGGGTGGTTATGGCTCTCCATCTTGAATGCTACCACCCTGTTCCCTTCGAGCCTCAAAACCCCCGCCCCTCCCCCAGGACCTACAACCGTCCTTTCGGATGATGAAGGCAAGAGCTTTAGGAATTTTTTGGAAGACTTATAACTGCAATGCTCGGACCAATTTAGGGAAAAGATCCCCAGCTCCAAATCGTTCGGTTCCCTACCCAAGAGAGATTCAATTACCTCGTACTCCTCCGCGCTTAAACCCATCAGGAAAGCCTTCTCAAGAGCCCTTAGCTCCATTGATTTAGTCATTCTAAGGTGGTGAAATATCCACTTTAAAATCCCCAATATGCTTCTCCTTTTGGCATCTTACCCCGCAAATATACTCGTTGATCCGGAAAGCGCGCAGAAAATTAAGTTTAGGGCAATAGTGGATGTAAGGGAGCCGGAGGAATATGAAAAGGAGCATATACTCGGTGCGGTGAATTTGCCGGTAAATGCCTTCCTTGAAGCTAAAGATGGGATCCCATTCCAAATGAAACCCCTTGAGGAGCTTATAGAGGTAATCTCTTCCCTGGGTGTAAGGCAAGATGAACCCATTTTGATATACTCCTCATCCAAGCTTCCGATCTTTTACGCAAATGTCGCAAGGCTCTTTTTTGTCCTCGAGTACCTCGGGTACAACAAGGTTTTTGTTCTAAACGGGGGCTTTGAGGAGTGGGTTAAAAGAAAACTACCCACAAGCAACAAGAAGGGTTTATCCCCCAGAATAAGACTAAGGGCATATCCCGACACTTCACTTATCGTGGATAAAGCCTTTGTCTTAAAAATTTTGGGAAACCCGGAATATCAGGTTTTTGATGTTAGACCTTCGGAGTATTATTTTGGAGTTCTTGCCCAGCCCTTCTATCCAAGGCCCGGCCATATTCCCACCGCCTTTTCCTTACCTTACGAATTCTTCTTCAAAAGAACCCAAGATGGGTATTTCGTATTTAAAACCGCGGAGGAGATTGATACTATACTTAAAGCGGTCGTAAGCCCAACCGCAAAAACCCTTGTATTATATTGCAACACCGGTAGGGAGGCATCCTTGGGATATTTCATATTTAGGCTTATGGGTTATCCGAAGGAGAAATTAAAAGTATTTGATGGTTCCTTTGCAATTTGGTCAAGGGACACCACCTTACCCGTCGTAAGGTTCAGGTGGTAGTGAACTGCTCCACCTTATATAAGGTGGAGCTTCCTGCTTCACAGAGGCTTTCACCTCTCCACAGTCTTAACTTCGGGTCGTTCCAACCCTACGAAGTAAAGGTTTATAGACGCATTTACATCCCTGTCGTGGGCTGTCCCACATACAGGACAAGTCCAAGTCCTTTCATGCAAAGCTAAGTCTTCTTTCTTATAGCCACAGCAATGGCATAGCTTGGAAGATGGGAAGAACCTATCTACTTGAATAAAAGTTCTCCCATACCACTCTGCCTTATACCTGAGATAGTTCAAAAACTTTGACCAGCTACTGTCTGATATGGACTTGGCAAGGTTTGACTGCATTAGTCCCTTCACATTTATGTCCTCCACCACCACGACTTGGTTTTCGTCGAGGATGGCTTTGGACAGCTTGTGCAAAAAGTCATTCCTTGCGTTGGATATATAGGCGTGTAGCTTAGCAAGTTTTTGCCTTGCCTTTTCATAGTTCCTTGAACCTTCTTGCTTCCTTGATAAATCTTTTTGAAGCTTCTTTAGTCTTTTCTCCGCCCGCCGTAGATGTTTAGGATGTTCTACCTTATAAGTTCCAAAATCGTTGGTAATAGTGGCAAAGTGTTCAAGCCCTAAATCTATTCCACAGGCTTTGCTTTTGGGTTCTATAACCTTGTTTCTTGGTTCTTCTGTTTCTACCAAAATGGAAACATAATACTTACCTTCTTTTGTCTTACTCACAGTGGCAGATTTTATCTGTCCCTCAAAAGTTCTGTGTAGTTCAATCTTTATCCCATCCTTTATCTTTGGCAGATATAACACACCTTTCTCAAAATCTACCCTTATGGAACCATTCACATTGTTTGTAGTGTAAGATTGCTTATCCTTTTTCCTTTTGAACTTAGGCAACCCAAAGTGTTTTGGGTTTTTCAAGTGGTTTCTGAAAGCTTTTTCAAGTTGCAACTGCACATTAGCAAGGGCAAGGCTATCCACTTCCTTGAGAAAAGAAAACTCTTCTTTATACTTGGCGGGCGTGATCCGTGGTATGGGTTCTCCCTTTTCGTATGCGGACAGCTTTTCTGCTAACATCTTGTTCCAAACAAACCTACAACAGCCAAAGGTTTTAGCAAAGAATATCTCCTGCTCCTTTGTGGGATAAATGCGGTATTTATAGGCTTTTTTGATTATTTTTTGCTCTTGCATATTTAGTTGTTATTCTATCCCGGGAATGAATACTTGTAAAGAATTTTTGCAATTCATCTGGCGGGGTGGTATTAAAATACCGCCCTTATAATACCCGAGATGAGAACGCAAATGTTTCAGCCTTTTACATATGAACCCATAAGATTTATTGGACCCGATGGGGAACCGCTTATGGACTTTTCCCTTGAGGATCTTGGGCTTACGGTTGAAGACCTAAAGCAGATGTATTACTATATGGTTTTAACGAGGAGGTTTGACGATAAGGGTTTAATACTCACCCGCTCCGGAAAGGCTTTATTTTACGTTGAGGCAAAGGGGCAGGAGGCGGCGCAGGTTGCTTCCGCTTGGGCTTTTGATAAGGAGGATTGGATAATACCCGCACATAGGGAACATGGGGTTTATATGGTGAGGGGTTATCCCTTGGAGGAGATGTTCGCCCAGCTCATGGGTAGGGCACTGGATCCCAACAAGGGAAGGCAGATGCCCGCACACTGGGGTAAGAGGGAACTGAAGATCCTCACCATATCTTCTCCCGTGGGAAACCAAATTCCCCAGGCGGTGGGGATAGGTATGGCGATAAATTATAGGAAAACAAAGGAAGTCGTTGGGGTTTATTTTGGCGATGGGGCGGTTTCCCAAGGGGATTTCCATGTGGGTTTAAACTTCGCGGTGGTTTTCAATACACCCGTGGTGTTTATGTGCCAAAACAACCATTGGGCAATATCTGTACCCAGGTACAAACAGACCGCGGAACTTCCAATAGCGCATAGGGCAAAGGGTTATGGGATAGAGGGGTTTTACGTGGATGGGAACGACCCGTTGGCGGTTTATGCGGTAACCAAGTACGCGGTTGAGAAGGCGAGGAATGGGGGAGGTCCAACCCTAATAGAGTTTTTAACTTACAGGTATGGGGCGCATTCAACCGCGGATGACCCAAAAAGGTACAGGAACGAGGAGGAAGTTGAGGTTTGGAAGAAGGTTTGGGATCCCCTAAAGAGAACAAGGCTATTTATGGAAAGGAACGGGTGGTGGAACGAGATGGCGGAGGAACTCCTTTGGAAGAGGGTAGAGGAAGAACTCAATAGGGCGATAGAGATAGCGGATAAGAGCCCTATACCAGGACCCGAGACAACATTTGAGGATGTATTCAGCTATATGCCCGACTTTTTGAAGGAGGAGATGGAGGAACTCTTGGAAGAGTGGAGGGAGAGGGAAAGGTTAGGGCTTGTCAAGAAACACTAAAATTTTAGTAATAAACTGGCAGGATTGGAAACATCCCCTTTCGGGAGGGGCGGAAGTACATCTGAGGGAAATTTTTAAAAGGCTCTCAAAATTCTGGGAAATCCATCTCCTCGTTTGCTCCTTTAAGGGGGCAAAGGATTATGAATTCCTAGAAGGGCTTCACATACACAGGGTGGGAGAGAGAAATACTTTTAACTATTTTGTGCCCTTCGCATACTCAAGGCTTGAAAGGGAAATAGGCTTTGACCTCGTTATAGAGGACCTAAACAAGATCCCGTTTTATACTAGGTTTTACTCAAGGAGAAAAAAACTGGCGATTTTGCACCACCTTTTTGGCAATTCCATATTTGAGGAAACAAACCCATTTTTTGCCCTTTACGTTCTCCTTCACGAGAAAATGATCCCAAAACTCTATAGGGGGATCCCTTTTATCGCTGTATCCGAAAGCACCAAGGAGGAGCTCGTAAGGGGTGGGATCCCGGAAGAAGATATTAAAGTGATATACAACGGGATAGATACGGAATTTTTCAAGCCATCAAAAAAATCCGAAAGGCCCCTCATAGTTTATCTCAACAGGATGAGGAGATACAAAAGGCCGGACATAGCCCTAAAGGTTTTTAAAAAAATATCTGAGAATTGCAGGGATTGCGAGTTTCTTATGGTGGGTACAGGTCCATATTTGGGAAAGGTTAAAAGTTTAGCAGGGAAGTTGGCTATTGATGTGAATTTTGCAGGTTTCGTGGATGAAGAAAAAAAGAGGGAAATTTTGTCTTCCGCATGGGTAGTTATAAACACTTCCGCAAAAGAGGGTTGGGGGTTGGTGAATATGGAATCCTTTGCTTGCGGAACTCCCGTTGTAGGTTTTAAGGTTCCAGGAATTAAAGATTCCGTCAAAGATGGATACAATGGATTCTTGGTTGATGATGGGGACATTGATGGTATGGCAAAAAAGGTTTTGGAGATAATAAGGGATGAAAAGTTAAGGTTGGAACTTTCCAAAAATGCCAGATCCTTTGCGGAGAAATTTACATGGGATAAAGCCGCGGAGGAATTCAGGGGGGTGATAGAGGGGATGTTGTGATCCGCTATGGTCTGGTTGATAACCTTAGGCAAGGGTGTAGGGATAACGGTGCCGGTTTCCCCGGTTCCGGCGGAAAAACCGGGTACCTGGAGGGTGTATAACGCCCAGGTATCACCCGAAAAAGCGAACATATCCTTACAGGGGGAAAGGTGGGGAGAACCGGTAAAAATCGTGCTAAATGGAAAACCCCAAGACCCAGCATCCGCAACCCTTATAGGTAAAGGTGAGGACCTTAAAGACTTTGGGAGCATAACCATGCTTCTGAGGGGAAGCGGGAAAATAAAGGTAAATCTCTACTACACCTACAACGGTAAATATTCCCTACTTTCAAAGGATGTGGAACTTTCGTCTGAGTGGAAGGAGGTTTCCTTTAAATTGGATGAGGGTTTGGAGTTCGGTTTGGGTATGCCAAGTCGTCCGGATATGGTTATGCCTTATAAGGTGGTAATATCATCCGAGCAGGATGCGGAGGTTTCCTTTGTCGGTTTGGGTATGCCGAGTCGTCCGAATGTGGTTATGCCTTACAAGGTGGTAATATCATCCGAGCAGGATGCGGAGGTTTCCTTTGGGGGAGCGTATATAAGGAGGTGAGATATGATCCTTTTGTTGGCTGATGCCCCATTTGGACCGAATGTAAAGGTTTCAAACTGGGATATAACGACTGGCTTGGATCAGCTTGAGGTTTCCATGGCAAAGTCCCCCTCCTGGATAGCGGCGCATTGGATAGACCTTGATTGGACGGGTTGGTTCTCTGCAAACGATTTTGCCCTAAGCTCCGACGGGGGAAGTACTTGGAACTTCATATGGTACATAAGGCCACCCGACACCGTAAACTGTTGGATAGGTGATCCTTCCGTTGCGTCCGAACCCTCAGATCCAAATCAGTTTTACGCGGTAGGTATGATATACTGTAACCCCTCCAATCCAAAGGGCGAAATATATTTCTGTAAGAATACTGGAACCCCGGACAACGTATCCAACTGGTCCTGCTCAATATTGCCACCAAACGATAATTGGGCATACTTTAAAGACAAGCCTTGGATAATAGCCTTGGGTGGAGGTGTTATCCTTGTGAATTACACCACCGACAAGTACGGGAATTACGAGATAGATATAGCAAGGAGTATAAATTACGGTTCAAGTTGGAGCACCATAAGGCTAACGGGTGTCGTCTCAACCGTCGCTTACTTCTATAAAGATGGTTCCACCGTATATCTATCCCAAAACAATTTCAACTCTTGGCCCACCATAGCAATAAGGGTCTTAAAATCTATGGATAATGGCGCAACATGGACATCCCTTGGGGATGCGGTTAGCTTTAATCCAGGTTCTTCCACCTCTTGCCCGAGCTTTAACAGGCCTGCTAAAATTCACAACCATATAACCGCACAAGGGAACAACATAGCGGTATCATTTATAAAACCGAATGGGTCCTACTGCAACGTCGGTATAGCATATTCAACTAACGGAGGTTCCACCTGGAGCAACAAGTACGTGGCACAAACTTCAACGGATCAGATATTGCCTATGGTTGCGAGCTCTTCACCTTCAAACCTTTATGTGATGTGGCAAAATTCACAACCATATAACCGCCCAAGGGAACAACATAGCAGTATCATTTATAAAACCGAATGGGTCCTACTGCAACGTCGGTGTAGCATATTCAACTAACGGAGGTTCCACCTGGAGCAACAAGTACGTGGCACAAACTTCAACGGATCAGATATTGCCTATGGTTGCGAGCTCTTCACCTTCAAACCTTTATGTGATGTGGCAAGAGAAAGTGGGAAGTCAATGGGCAACAAAATGGGCATCTTCAACAAACTGGGCAACAAAAACACCGCGGGACACGATTACAATGGATTTATTTATGATGGTGGAAACCTATTTGCAATATGGGCAAACGATTATTACGGGGAAGATGCGGGAGCGGTATATTTCACCAGAACTTCTTACACCTCAGTAGAGGAGATGGTAAAGGTGGAAGATTTAAAGGATTACAGGATATATACCGTTGATGGCAAGCTTGTTAAGGGTAATTTGAACGAGCTTCCGAGGGGGGTATATTTCCTGAAGGGGGGTAGGAGGGTAGTAAAGGTCGTAAGGTAAAACAAACACCCTTATAATATCCACTCGGAATAGGCCCGTAGCTCAACTTGGCAGAGCGGCGGATTCCAAATCCGCAGGTTGGGGGTTCAAGTCCCTCCGGGCCTGTTTATGGCTAAAAAATCTCAGGGTAGTCATACGGTGGGTTTGAAGTGTTCTGTTTGTGGACGTTTTAATTACGCCATAAGGAAAAACAGAAGCAACAGGAAGAAGATTGAGCTGAGAAAGTACTGTAAATGGTGCAGGAAGCATACCCACCACACGGAGGGTAAGTTATGAAGGAAACGTTTCGGAAGGTAATAAAAATTTTAACGAATTTGCCTGAATTCTTTGAGGGTGTAAAGGAGGAAATAAACCGCCTTAGCTGGCCCGATTGGAACAGTATCGTTGTGGGAACCGCGGGCGTAATAGCAATATCTATATTTGTCACACTCTTTGTCTGGATTTCCGATCTTGTAATTTCCCGGATATTCCTCTTGTTGGCGGGAGGGTAATATGACATCCAACAAAACTTGGCTTATATTTTGGACTAGGGGTGGAACGGAGTTAAAGACGAAGGAAAAGATCGAAAAATTGGTTAAGGACAAGGGTTGGCAAAATAAGGTGGAAAGGATATTTGTTCCCACCCAGAAAATAACTAAACAGGTAAAGAAGAGGGTTGCGGAGGAAATTTACGATATTGTTATAAAATCCGTGCCCCAAAAGTTTCCCCTTGAGTTTACACGCTTGATATCAAACCTCCAGATTGGTTTTAAGGGCAAAATGTCTGGTGGAATTCCATACGATTATGAGGAGGTAGGGAAAAATACTTATAAGCTAAAAAAACTTGATAGGGGCAAAATCCAAGAGGTTTTCCTTGAACTTTTAAGCAAGGGGCTTTATCCTTCCATCCTTGGAGTTGAGGGTGAGGAGAGCGAGAATTTGGTAGAGAAGTTAAAAGCCCTTGGTTTTGAAATAGAAAGGGTAAAAAGCGCCCTCAAGGTAAAGCACTACAAATACAAGACCGAGACGAAAATTATTGAGAAGCCCATTTACGGTGGTTATATCTTCATCCTTATGGAGGAAGATCAAAGGATCATAGATGAAATAACAAGGGCAATATCCGGAACCAGACCCATAAGGGCTACGGATCCAAACACGGGTTTGCCCACTTACATACACGCCTCGGAGGAGGATATAAGGAAAATAGAGGAACTCCTTCAAAGGCAGGAGCAGGAGGAAAAGAGGAAAGCCCCCTTTGAGAAGGGTGATGTTGTTAAGATAGTGGAAGGTACGTTAAAGGGTAGGGAGGGGAAAGTGGTGGATGTGGATCTTGAGAGGGGGGTCCTGACGGTTGAGATTGTATTCTTCGGGAAGCCCCAAAATATAGAGGTTGAATTTACACAGGCGGAAAGGGTAAACGTTTAAAGGAGGGGAAAATGGCAAAGAAGGTTAAGAAGGAGATTGTTGCCAAGGTCAAATTGCAGCTTCCCGCGGGGCAGGCTACACCCGCGCCGCCGGTGGGTCCAACTCTGAGCCCTTACGGCATAAACCTTATGCAGTTTGTTAAGACTTTCAACGATGCAACGAGGGATAAGATGGGTTTAATAATTCCCGTCGTCATAACGATTTACAAAGATAAAACCTTTGACCTTGAGTTCAAGACTCCCCCAGCATCCGTTCTACTAAAGAAAGCCGCGGGTATAGAAACCGCCGCCCACAATCCCGGAAAGGAAATAGTCGCCAAAATTCCCAGATCAAAGGTAATTGAGATCGCCAAGTTGAAGATGCCCGACCTCAACACCACCGATCTTGAGGCCGCAGTGAGGATGATAGAGGGAACCGCAAGGAGCGCCGGGATACAAATAGTGGAGGGATAAAATGGCAAAGGTTGGGAAAAGGTACAAAAAACTCTTGCAAATTTACGACCTCACCAAGAAATATCCCCTAAGGGAAGCGGTTAAAATGGTGAGGGATTTCCAGAGCGCAAAGTTCATAGAAACCGTTGAACTTCATATGAGGCTTAATATAGACACCACAAAACCCGAGCAAAACATCCGAATACCCGTTGTTTTGCCTCATGGGACGGGGAAAACCGTGAGGGTTTTGGTTCTAACCACAAACCCCGAGAAGGAGAAGGAAGCGAAAGAAGCGGGAGCGGATTACGTGGGATTTAAAGAGTATATTGAACAGATACAGAACGGTTGGCTTGAGTTTGATGCGGTGGTAGCAACACCGGAAACCATGAGGGAGGTGGGTAAGCTGGGTAGAATTTTGGGTCCAAGGGGACTTATGCCCAACCCGAAGACGGGAACCGTAACCGAGGATGTGGGACAAGTAGTAAGGGAACTCAAGAAAGGTAGGGTTGAGATAAGGAACGACAAATCCGGAAATATACATGTCCCCGTAGGCAAAACCAACTTTACACCCGAGCAACTTTACGAAAACGCCCTTGCGGTATTTGAGGAGGTTGTAAAAAACAGGCCCAAAGGGGTAAAGGGGCAGTTTATAAAAAGCGCTTACCTTACCACCACCATGGGACCTTCAATAGCCCTGGATCTTGCGGAAATTATGGAAACCCTTAGAAAGAGGGGGGTTATGGCATGAAGACCAGAAAGGAAAAAGAGAAGATGTTGAACGAACTTAAGGATATCGCCCAGAGGGCGTCAATGATAGCCCTATTTGACTTTAAGGGTATGACCGTTATGGAGATGAACGATCTAAGGAAGAGAATGAAGGAAAAGGGGTATGGGGTAAAGGTCGTCAAGAACAACCTTCTCAGGATATCCTTGGAAAAACAAACTCCCGAGATAAAGGATGTCCTTGTTGGAAACACCGCAATAATATTCTCCTTTTCGGATGAGGTGGAACCCCTAAAGATATTCGTGGAGTTTGTAGATGAGGTAAATAAGGGAGAGCTGAAGGGTGGGGTTTTACACGGAAAATTTATTTCCAAGGATGAGTTAAAAAAGCTTTCAAACCTTCCACCCGTTCAGGAGCTGAGGGCAAAGGTGGTCGGGGGTATAAGCGCCCCGCTTTATGGGTTGGTTTGGAGCCTGGGAGGAATTTTGAGGGGATTGGTTTATGCATTAAATGCGCTTAAGGAAAAGAAAGAAAAGGAGGTATAATTATGACGGAGAAAAAGCTTACGGTTGAGGAAATAGTGGCGGCAATAGGGAACCTTACGGTTTTAGAGCTTGCGGAGCTGGTTAAGGCGTTGGAGGAGAAGTTTGGAGTCAGCGCTTCCGCACCCGTCATGGCTGTGGCACCCGTCGCGGCCGCGCCCGCCGCGGAGGAAGTTGAAGAAAAGACGACTTTTGATGTGATATTGGTTGAGGCTTCAAACAAGATACAGGCTCTGAAGGTCGTCCGTGAGGTAACGGGCCTGGGACTTAAGGAGGCCAAGGATCTCTTGGATTCCCTTCCCAAACCCATAAAGGAGGGTGTGTCAAAGGAGGAGGCGGAGGAGATCAAGAAGAAGTTTGAAGCCGTGGGTGCCAAGGTTGAGATCAAATAGGGGAAAGGGGAGGGAATACCCTCCCTCCCCCAAACTTTAAAATGTGGGAGGTGAAAGATAATGAGAATAGCAAGGGTTGGACAATTTAACGAAAGGTTTTTGCCAAATCTTTTGGAAATACAGCTTGCTTCCTATGATGATTTTTTGGGTAGGAGGTTCAATATATTTTGGTCTCTTGTTGGTGAAACCGAAACTTTACATAATTTCCTTTATACCCTCGCCAAGAATTATACGCTTGGCATAAGGGTATCAAAGGGAACCACCAAAGAAAGGGCCGAAACCGCCAACAGGATATTGGCGGAAGTTAGGGATAGGATAAATCCCGATGCCATAAAAGACGAAATACCCAGACCGAACTATTACTACATTATCCTTCCGAAGGGAAAATACACCCACAAGGACATAGAAGCCCTCCTTGAAATTGCAAATGAAAACAACGCGAACGTTGGAGTTATTGGAATCTCTACGAAAACCAAGGATGAATTGATAAACGAATCAAATTTGAGAGGTTTGGTTTATTCTGTTGAGAACTCCTTCTTTGACCACTCCGAACCCCGTTCATCAATGAGTTTAAAGAGGATCTTTGAGGAGATATTTCCCTTGCAAAGTACCGACGGGAGGGTGGATATAGAGTATTTGGATTACAGGGTCGGGGATCCCGACATATCTCCGGAGGATGCCAAAAAGAGGGACCTAACCTATTCCGTACCCATACACATCAGAACGTCCGAGAGGTTTTTCGACGAAAACGGGAAGATAGAAAGGGAAATTTTGGATGTCGTCTACTTTATGGATGTCCCATATATGACATCTAGGGGGACTTTCGTAATAAAGGGAGTTGAGAGGGTGGTAATAAACCAGATCCACAGGTCCCCGGGGGTGTATTTCTTAATAGAGGAAGAGGGGTTGAATCAGATTTTCTCATCCATGATCATCCCATATCGTGGCCCTTGGATGGAGCTGAGGATAGAGGGCGAAAAGGGGATGTACTTCCTGTTGAGGAAGAAGAAGTTTTACCTTACGAGGTTTTTGAGGTTTTTGGGATTTTCCGAATTTAGGGATATAATAAAGGTTGCGGTTGGGCACATAGCACAAGAAAAATTCCTGAGCGAAGCGGAGGGATACTATCTTGCGGAGGATATAACGAACGAGGATGGGGAAGTGATCATCCCTATGGTGGATGATAAGGGGCAGATAACGGTAATAGATGGAAGCATAACGGAGAAACTAAAGAGAAGGAAAATACACAGGGTTAAGGTTTTTGATCCCAAGGATCCCGCGGTAAATATTGTTTTAAAGACGCTACGTGAGGACAAGATAAGGAGGAGGGAGGAGGCAATCAGGTACATTTATAGGGTCATAAGGTTCTCCTCCGCAACAGTTGAGAACGCCGAAGACTTTTTGAGGGATTACTTCTTCTCGCCCGATAAAACCTTTATAGGTAAGGTGGGAAGGTACAAGATAAACACCCGACTTTATAAAAGCGAAAATATCGAAAAATACCTCAAGGACCTTGAAGGGTTTTCACCCCCAAAGGACGATATTGAAAACCTTACGGAAACGGATTTTGTGGTAGCCCTCAGGATGTTGATGGACCTATATAGGGGTGAGGTTGAAGAGGACGATATAGATGATCTCGCCCATAGGAGGATTAAGAGGGTTGGGGAGCAGCTATTTGAATGGACAAGGAATGAACTTATAAAGACCGCAAAGGGTATAAGGGAGAAGCTCATAAGCGAAAGGGAACCTCTAAGGAACATAGTCCACCCCAAGATAGTCTCCCGATCAATAAACAACTTCTTCACGCAAAACAGCCTTTCTCAACTTTTGGATCAGACAAACCCCCTGTCTGAACTGACGATAAAGAGGAGGATCTCCGCCATGGGTAAGGGTGGCCTAACGAAGGAAACCGCGACCTTGGAGGTCAGAGATGTTCACCCATCGCACTACGGTAGGATATGCCCCATAGAGACCCCCGAGGGTCAAAACATAGGTTTGATACTTTCGCCAACGGTATATGCGAGGATAAACGAGCTTGGTTTCATAGAGACACCCGTCGTAAAGGTTGAGAAGGGAAAGGTCACCAACGAAGTAAATTACCTAACACCCCAGGAGGATATAAATCTGAAGATTGCGCCCGCGGATATAGAGATAGACCCCAAAACCAAGAGGATCAAGCAAAGCTCAAATATAATAGTCAGGCACAAGAGGAGTTATATGTTCGCAAACAGGGAAGAGATAGACTACATGGACTTATCTCCGAGGCAGATAATCTCCCCATCCACATCCCTGATCCCATTCTTAGAGTACGACGATGCGAACAGGGCCCTTATGGGTTCAAACATGCAGAGGCAGGCGGTTCCCCTACTTAATCCCGAATCTCCAAACGTTGGGACGGGTATGGAAGCGAAAATAGCGGAAGATAGCGGTTCCGTTATTCTAGCCCAGGAAGATGGCGAAGTGGTTTATGTTGATTACTCAAAAATAATGGTGCGTCCTGAAGGTAGCATGTTTAACGTAAAAACCTACAACCTCAGAGTTTTTGAAAGGTCGGGCCAAAACACGATAGTGCATTATGTTCCGAAAGTTAAAAAAGGACAGAAAGTCAAGAAGGGAGATATACTTGCGGAGAACCTTGCGAGCGTTGGTGGGGAAATCTCCATAGGTAGGAACCTTACCGTGGCCTTTATGCCTTGGTACGGTTATAACTTTGAGGATGCAATCGTGATATCCGACAGGCTCGTAAAGGAGGATAAGCTAACATCCATACATATATTGGAGTTTGCCGCGGAGGTTAACGAGACTAGGTTGGGACCCGAAGTGGTAACCCGTGAGCCCTATAAAGAGAGCGAGAGGAATATAGCCCACCTTGACGAGTACGGAATAGCAAGGATAGGTTCAAAGGTGGGTCCGGGCGATATTTTGGTTGGAAAGAATACCCCAAGGGAGGAAAAGAAGTTCAGTGAGCTTTCCCCCGAGGAAAAATTACTGATGGCTATATTCGGAGAAAAATCAAAACCCTGGAAAAACACCTCTCTCAGGGTTCCTCCCGCAGTTCACGGAACAGTAATAGGCGTTGAGATCTTGACGAGGTACATACCCGACGACCCCATAGCGCATGGTTATATAGGTCCGGGCGGTGAATTCGTTCCGGGAGAGCTTTATGTGGATCACGAGGTAAAACCCGATATGCCCATACCCGAGAAAAGGGTGATAGGTAAAAGGCAGAGGAAACTTTTGGAGGAGATAAACCTGAAGATCCAGAACCTCAGAGATTCCCTTAGGGAGATCCTTCAGGTGAGGCTTTCTGGTGTAAAGGTTGAAAAACCCATATTTGCAGGGAAGAACAAGATCCTTGACAAGGGTGATATAATAACGGGTGAGATTTTGAGGAGTGTGGATCCCCTTGAGCTCAGGATAGAGAGTGGAGCTTTAGGTGATAAGAACCTTGAGGAAGACCTAAGGAGGATAATAAGCGACGGAAGGGAAGCTTACGAAAATCTCCTTAGGGAATACGAGGAAGGACTTGAGAGGATAAGGAGGGGGGATGAACTTCCTGCAGGTGTTAGGCAGGTGATAAAGGTGTATATTGCCCAGAAGAGGAAGATAAAGGTGGGGGATAAGCTTGCGGGTAGGCATGGAAACAAGGGCGTGGTTTCAATTATCGCCCCAGAGGCGGATATGCCGTTTATGGAGGATGGAACTCCCGTCGATATAGTCCTAAATCCCTTAGGAGTGCCTTCAAGGATGAACGTAGGACAGATTCTGGAAACCCTCCTTGGGTACGCCGCGGTGAAGAACACCGAAAAACTCAGGGAGATGTTGGACAAGGGAGAATGACAAAGGAGAATCACCATCAAAGATTAAGGAATTCCTAATAAATCTCTATGAGCCTCACAAGGATGAGGAATTTAAGGGATGGTTGAAAGAGGCGGAAGAGGAAGATATACTACACTTCGCACAGGAACTTGCCAAGAGGGGGGTAAAGTACGCTTGCCCGGCCTTCCAGAGCCTGAAGGTGGAGGAAGTGAAAGAACAGCTTAAACTTGCGGGTCTTCCGGAGGATGGTAAGATGAGGTTGAGGGATGGGAGAACGGGTGAATACTTGGACTTCCCCGTTACCGTCGGAAATATGTATATAATGAAGCTCATACATATGGTTGAGGACAAGATCCACGCAAGATCTACGGGTCCCTATTCCTTGATAACCCAACAACCCGTGGGAGGTAGATCCCATATGGGTGGCCAGAGGTTCGGGGAGATGGAGGTTTGGGCCCTTGAGGCTCACGGTGCGGCTTATGCGCTATGGGAAATGCTAACCATAAAGTCCGACGATGTAAAGGGTAGATTAAGGCTTTACAAGGCTTTGAGGGAGGGAACGGAACCACCCTTGCCTTCGACCCCTTCAACCTTCAACGTTTTGTCGAGCTTTTTGAGGGCTTTGGCCATAAATTTGGAAATTAAAAGGGGGTAAGGATTTATGAATTGGAAGGCGGTTAAGAAGGTTATCGCCTCCCTCGCCTCCCCGGAGGAGATAAAACTCTGGTCGGAGGCGGAGAGGAAGGGGAGGGAGAGGGGAATAAGGGGTTTGGGTGAGGTTAAAAGCCCTGAAACCATAAACTATAAAACCCTAAAGCCCGAACCGGGTGGGCTATATTGCCAAAGGATATTTGGACCTGTAAAGGACTACACCTGCGCCTGCGGAAAGTTTTCGGACAAGAGACATGAGGGAGTAATCTGCGACGTCTGTGGGGTTGAGGTGACAAGGTCAGACGTTAGGAGAGAGAGGATGGGTTATATACAACTCAACACCCCTGTGGTCCACCCATGGTTTTACAAAATGCCCCCTTATGTTATCCCTACGCTCTTAGGAATTCCGAAAAACAAGTTTGAGCCCGTAATAAACTACGAGGCTTATGTGATAATAGATGTTAAGGTGGATCAACCATTTGTTGAAATAGAGACGGAGGAGGGTAAAAAGAAGATTCCCCTGAAAAAGGGAGAGGTCGTCACTATAAGCGAGATGAGGAAGATTGTGGAGAAGCTGGGTCCGGGCAAAGTGGAATTCGGATGGGGAGCGGAGGTGATAAAGAAGCTTCTTGAGGATCTGAGCGAGGAGGTGGAGGATCCCCAAACCGGAGAAACCATAACCCGCCTTGAGGCCCTTTACAGGGAAACAAAGCTGAGGCTCCACACTACGACAAATCCCCAAGAGAGGACGAAGCTTTTAAACAGGTTGAAGATCATTGAGGCTTTTATCTTATCCGGGCAAAAACCCGAATGGATGGTTCTGGAAGTAATACCTGTACTTCCTCCCGACTTAAGGCCGATATTGCCCCTTGGGGGTGGGAAGTTCGCAAATACGGACCTAACCGACCTTTATAGGGATCTAATAAGGAGGAACAACAGGCTGAAGCTAATACTGGAGAAAGGCGGATTTGAGCTTATGATAATAAACGAGAAGAGACAAATAAAACACGCGGTGGAAGCTTTAATAGATAACTCGCGCCTAAGGAGGCCTTCCCTTAACAGGAGCGGGCAGAAGAGGAAATCCCTGACGGACTATCTGAGGGGGAAGAAGGGGCTCTTGAGGAGGAACCTTCTTGGAAAGAGGGTGGATTATTCCGGAAGGTCCGTGATTGTCGTGGGTCCCGAACTTAAGCTTCATCAGGTGGGACTTCCCAAGGATATGGCAATAGAGCTCTTTAAACCCATGATAGAAAGGAAGCTTGAGGAGTCCGGATTGGCGTACACAAGGGCGGAAAAGTTTGAATTTATAAAGCAAAAGAAGCAAGAGGTAGTTGAAATATTACTTGACATAACAAGGCATCATCCCGTCCTCCTCAATAGGGCGCCCACCCTTCACAGGCCATCAATCCAGGCATTTGAACCCATAATAAACGAAACATATGCCATACAGATCCACCCATTGGTATGCGCCGCTTATAACGCGGACTTTGACGGGGATCAGATGGGGGTATTTGTCCCATTAAGCCCGGAGGCAATAACGGAATCTTACGCCCTAATGCTTGCCCCCCACAACATCCTATCTCCCGCCCATGGGAATCCACTGGCTACCGCATCGCAAGACATGGTCATAGGTATAAATTACATAACCAAGATGAGGCCAGGAAGAGTAAAGGCACTCTTTTCTTCCTATCAGGAGGCCATATCCGCGCTTACCTTGGGTTTAATAAAGGTGAACGACCCGGTGGAAGTGCTCGTTCCGGTTGAGGGGGACCCCTTTGATCCTTCAAACACCAAAGCTAAGATAATCCAAACCACGGTGGGTAGGCTCATATTCGCTTCAATAATTCCAAAGGAGATGTGGGATAAGAAATTTACCTTCTCTCACGTCAACAGGGAGTTTAAGAAGAAGGATATATCAAACCTCGTTAAGGAAATCCACAGAAAGCTCGGAACTTGGAAGACCGCAGAATTCCTTGATAATATGAAGGATCTCGGTTTTAGGTGGGCAACTTGGTCGGGCTTAACCTTCGGAATAGACGACATTATAGTGCCCGAGGAGAAGTACGAGATCATAAAGAAAGCCTTGAAGGAGATAGAAAGAGTTGAGAAGGCGTTTGAGCAGGGTAGGATCACGGGGGCGGAGAGGAAGCAGAGGATCTTTGATATCTGGACAAACGTAACCCAAGAGGTGACGCAAAGGATGATATCTGCAATGGAAAAGGACAAGGAAGGATTTAATCCCATATACCTTATGGTGTTTTCGGGAGCGAGGGGTAACATAGATCAAACTAGACAGCTCGGGGCGATGAGGGGACTGATGACAAAACCCTCAAAGAAGGGTCAGGCGGGTGAAATTGTAGATACGCCGGTTCTATCGGCCCTGAAGGAGGGGCTCTCATCCATAGAGTTCTTCATATCTTCCCATGGGGCAAGGAAGGGACTTTCCGACGTTGCTATGAAAACAGCGGATGCGGGATACCTCACAAGGAGGCTTGTGGATGCCGCACAGGATGTGGTGGTCACCATGGAGGATTGCGGTACCATAAAGGGTAGGGTTGTAAGGGCTCTGAAGGAAGGGGAGACGGTGATAAGGAAGCTGAGCGAAAGGATCGTCGGAAGGTACGCCCTCGATGATATATACGATCCGGAAAGCGGGGAGGTTCTGGTATATGCGGGGGAGGAGATAACGGAAGAGAAGGCGGAGCTCATTGAGAAGAAAGGGATAGAAGAGGTTGAGATAAGGTCCGTCCTTTACTGCGAGGCCCCACATGGAGTATGTCAGAAGTGCTACGGTAGGAACCTTGCCACGGGTAAGCTCGTCGAGCTCGGCGAGGCGGTGGGAATAATAGCCGCCCAATCCATAGGTGAGCCTGGGACACAGCTCACCCTAAGGACCAAGCATACGGGTGGGGCGGCCGAGAGGATAGCGGTTGAGCCCGTACATAAGGCTGACTTTGATGGGATAGTTGAGTGGGAGAACGTAAACGCGGTGAAAAACGCCGACGGAAGCTGGACAGTTATATCAAGGAAATCTGCGGTGATCCTTAGGGGCAAGGATGGAAGGAGGAAGAGGTATAACCTTGAGTACGGCTATATCCTATACGCTGGGGATGGTGATAAGGTGAAACAGGGGGAAAAGATAGCGGAGTGGGATGCTTACGATCTGCCGATCCTAGTAACAAAGGAAGGGGTTCTCAGATTTGAGGGGCTAATTGAAGGTGTATCCCTTAAGGAGGATACGCAGGCGGGCGTACTTGAATACGTCGTTGAGGTTGTAAGGCACAGGAGACTTTACCCCAAGGCTATAGTTGAAGATCCAAAGACGGGCGAAATTCTTGAGGAAATACCCCTTGCCAACGGCTCAAGGCTTACAAAGAAGGCATACAACATCTTCAAAGGCGAAGACGGGTCTGTGAAACCTGGCGAGATAATAGCAAAGCTCCCCAGGATGATATACAAGACGAGGGATATAACGGGTGGGTTACCAAAGGTGGAGGAGCTATTTGAGGCTAGGGTTCCCAAGGACGCCGCGGTGGTGGTTGAAAGGGACGGTATAGTTGAGGACATCTTAATAGACGATAAGAGGGGGATGATCGTTGTAACGATAAGGCACAATGATGGAACTCAGAAAAGGTACGACATAAAGTACGGAGATTACCTTCTCGTATCAAAAGGGGATAGGGTGCAAGCTATGGACAAGCTCGTTGAAGGAGATATATCTCCCTTAGACATACTGAAGATCAAAGGTCCCAACGAGGCGACGGAGTACTTACTTGAGCAGATACAGAAGGTTTATAGCGTTTCCGGTGTGGTAATAGATGACAAACATATAGAAATTATCCTCAGGCAGATGATGAGGAGGGTGAAGGTTATAGATGGGGGAACAACGAGGTTCTTACCCGAACAGATCGTGGACAGGGTAAAACTTGAGGAAGAGAACGCAAAGGTTATGAGGGAAGGTGGGAAACCCGCAAAGTGGGAGCCCATAATAGTCGGTGTAAGCAAGGTGGCATCAACTACTGATAGCTTCCTTGCATCCGCATCCTTTGAGGAGGCGCCCAGGATCCTTGCGGAAGCTGCGATAAGGAAACAGGAAGATGAGCTGAGGGGATTGAAGGAGAGGGTGATAATAGGGGATCTCATACCTGCGGGTACTGGCTTCCATCTTTGGAGGATGGATAGGATAGTGCTGAACGTGGAGGAGGCCGAGGAAATGGGAAAGGTAGCTGGAGCATAATTCAACTTTAGAATAGCAAACTATGGCTACGAAGGCGCAACTTGAAAAGATGAAGAAGAAACCCAAGTACAAGACCAGAAAGAGAAATAGGTGTTTGATATGCGGTAGGGATCATGGGTTTTTCAGGCAGTTCGGCATCTGTAGGATTTGTTTTCGTGAACTCGCACTTGAGGGAAAACTACCCGGAGTCATAAAGGCATCCTGGTAAGGGGGGAGATATGCTTACGGATCCCATAGGAGATATGCTGACAAGAATAAGGAACGCTGTTATGGCGAAAAAGAAAGAGGTGGTTGTGGAACCCGCCTCAAAGCTCAAAATGGCAATTCTTGACGTCCTAAAGAGGGAGGGTTATATAGAGGGGTACAAGATAGAAGGCGAAGGGGTAAAAAAGAAGATCATCGTTTATCTAAAATATTATCAGGGAAAGCCCGTAATACAAGTGATCGAAAGGGTCTCAAAACCTGGAAGGAGGATCTACGTGGGTGTTGACGAGATTCCCAAGGTTTATAACGGATTGGGAATCGCCATCCTCTCAACCCCCAAGGGTGTTCTATCCGATAGGGAAGCCAAGAAACTGCGCGTAGGTGGTGAGCTTATATGTAAGGTATTTTAGGGGGTAAAAATGTCAAGGCTTATAAAGAAACCTTTGGAGATCCCTCAGTCCGTTAAGGTTGAAGTCGTTGAGGGAATGGGAAAATTTAAGGGTGCGGAAGTAAAGGGAAAGGTATTTAAGTTCAAGGGTCCTAAAGGGGAGGTTGAGGTTTTCGTTCCCCCCATGATAGAAGTCGCTCTAGAAGATGGCAAGATCTCCGTTAAACCCGTTGAGGTTAGAGGACTTCCAAAATCCGATCGCAATCTCGGAAAGGCCCTTCCGGGAACAATTTATAGGCTTTTAAGAAACGCGATAATAGGGGTGGTTGAGGGTTACAAAAAGGAGCTGAAGGTTGTGGGGACGGGTTATAGGGTGAGGAAGGAGGGGGAAAAGCTGATATTCAACGTGGGTTATTCCCATCCGGTGGAATATGCCCTTCCGGAAGAATATAAAAAGTATGTAAAGGTTGAAGTTCAGGGGCAGGATACGGTAATCGTATCGGGAACGAACAAAGAGCTTGTGGGTCTGGTTGCGGCTCAGATAAGGTCAATAAGGGAACCTAATATTTATACCGGTAAGGGTATCAGATATGCGGACGAGGTTATTATCCTTAAGCCTACAAAGAAGACAAAGGCTAAGTAAGGGGGTGAAGGATGAACTACGTATCGGAAAGGAACAAGACAGAATACAGGCTAAAAAGGAGAAAGAGGAGGCACTTAAGGGTAAGGAAAAAGGTAGTAGGGACCCCAGAAAGGCCCAGGCTCGTCGTATTCAAATCCAACAAACACATATACGCCCAGCTTGTGATAGATTATCCATTTGGACCTTGCAAGATTATAACATCCGCTTCTACCCTTTCGCCCGAAATAAGGGAAAAGATCGCAAACCTGAAAGGAATTGATAAGGCAAAGGAAGTTGGAAGGCTCCTCGCGGAAAGGGCAAAGAAATTTGGAATTACGAAGGTTGTTTTTGATAGGGCGGGTTATAAGTATCACGGGAAGGTTAAGGCTTTGGCTGATGGCGCGAGGGAAGGCGGTTTGGAATTTTAGGAGGTGAAATATGGAAGAACTGGTTGAATATACGGTGCTTGTCAGAAGAACCGCAAAGATGACAGCTGGTGGAAGAAAATTTCACATAGACGCTTGGGTGGTTGTAGGAAACGGTAAAGGGAAAGTGGGTTTGGGACACGGAAAGGCCCAGGAAACCCCTGATGCGGTGCAAAAGGCCACAAGGAGGGCAAAGAAAAGGATGATAGATGTGATAATTGTCAGGGATACGGTACCTCATGATATAATGGTAAAATTTAAAGCCACAAGACTCTTGATAAAGCCCGCATCGCCAGGTACGGGTATCATAGCATCCCGACCAGTCCGAGCGATCCTAGAGGCCGCGGGTTACAGGAACGTGCTCACGAAGCTAATAGGTTCAACAAATCCTATCAACGCCATGTATGCAACCATGAAAGCGCTCCAACTTATGAGGTCTCCCGAGGAAATTTTAAGGGCAAGGGGAAAATGGAGGGAAGGAAATGAAAATGTTGAAAATAACCCTGAAAAGGAGTCTAATTGATAAAAGCGCAAAGACCAAGAGGATAATTAGGTCTTTGGGCTTAAGGAAGAGGGGGCAAACGGTAATACACAAGGATACTCCTTCCATAAGGGGGCAGATAGCGAAGCTGGGGTCTATTGTTGAGGTGGAGGAAATAGATGCCTAAGGAGTTTCACCTTCCCGAAATAGCGGAAAGTGTAGTGGAAGGTGAGATCTCAAAATGGTTGGTGAAAGAAGGGGATGAGGTAGAGAAGGAACAGCCTTTGGTTGAAGTCATAACCGATAAGGTCACGGTGGAGATCCCTTCACCGTTTAAAGGTAAGATCCTCAAGCTTTTGGTCAAGGAGGGGGATGTAGTTAGGGAACCCATCCTAGTATATGCGGAGGAGGGTGAGGTGGATGGTCATGTTGAAATTGTGGAAAAGAAGGCTGAAGAAAGAATAGAGAAAGTGGAAGATTTAAGGAGGGAAACCGGTAAGAGATCCGAGAGGGTTCTGGCGGCACCCGCGGTCAGGAAGCTTGCAAGGAGCCTCGGGATAGACCTCTCCCTAGTAAAGGGTACAGGTCCGGGCGGTAGGGTAAGGAAAGTGGATGTCTTAAGGTATTACGAGGAGAGCAAGAAGGAGGTTAAGGTTGTAGAAGAAAAGAAAGTGGAGAAGGTAGTTGAAGAAGTACCCGTGCAAAAGGTGGAGGAGGTGGGAATAAGGAGGATACCTTTCAAGGGCGTAAGGAGGGCTATAGCAGAGCACCTGAGGAAATCAAAGGAGCACGCAGTCCATGCTTTCCACGCCGAGGATATGGACTTTACCGAGATCATAAACCTAGTGGAGAGGTTGAAACCCTTGGGCGAAAGGGAAGGGGTAAAGATATCCATATTCCACTTATTCTTAAAGGCTGTGGCTGCAACTTTAAAGAAACATCCCGAGTTCAACGGTAGGGTGGACGACGAGAGGGGCGAAATATTGCTTTACGATAGTATAAATATATCCATAGCGGTGGATACCCTGGAAGGTCTAAAGGTTCCAGTCATAAAAAACGTAGAAAGGAAGTCAATTTTGGAGATAGCAAGGGAGGTTAAAGAGCTCGCGGAAAAAGCCAGGAACAACACCTTAAAGCTTGAGGATATTAGGGATGGTACCTTTTCGGTATCCAACATAGGCTCTATAGGTGGAGTTTTTGCCTACCCGGTTATAAACTACCCCGAGATAGCAATAATTGCCCTCCCGAGGCCCAGAAAAGTACCATTTTTTGTGGGAGATGAAATAAAACCAAGATATATTGCGACCATAGTTATAACATTTGATCATAGGGCGGTGGATGGGGCGCATGCGGCGAGGTTCCTAAATGACCTTAAAGCACTCATAGAAAACCCTGACTTACTTCTCATAAATCTATGATAAAATCCTTAATAAACTTCTTTAGACCCGCCATAGCGGTGGATCTTGGAACATCAACCACTTTAATTTACGTGAAGGGTAAAGGTATAGTTTTAAGGGAACCGTCGGTAATAGCGATGGATGTCAATACGAAGAAGGTTGTTGCTGTAGGTTGGGAGGCAAAGAGGATGCTCGGAAAAGCCCACGAGGGCCTTATAGTTAAAAGGCCTATAAGGGATGGTGTTATAAACAACCTTGAGCTTGTGCAGTATATGCTTTACGAGTTTAAAAAAAAGGCGGTAAAAAATGTATTCTCGAATCCTACCATTATTATGGCGGTACCGTCGGGTGCAAACGACGTTGAGAGGAAGGCTTCTATAGATGCGGCAAAATCCATAGGGGCAAGTCAGGTGTATTTAATAGAGGAACCTGTAGCATCCGCAATAGGTATAGGTCTGCAAGTGTTTGATCCCAAAGGATACCTTATAGTGGACATAGGGGGTGGAACGTCCGAAATAGCCCTTGTATCCCTTGGGGGTGTGGTATATAAATACCCCATAAAGACCGCGGGGGATGAGATGGATGAGGCAATAGCGGACTATATTCGCAAAAATTTCAATATCCTTATAGATGAATACTATGCAGAGAAGATAAAGATAGAGATAGGCGATGTGTACGGAGAAAACAAGATGGAAATGGTTATACAGGGTTGGGATGTATATCAGAGAAAGCCAAAGGAGGTTTTGATCACCTCCGATCATATAAAGGAAGCTTTGGAGGGAGTTATAAACGAACTTGTGAATGCTATAAGGAAGGTGTTGGAGAGCGCAAGTCCTTCTTTAGTTCAAGATGTTTTGGATGAGGGGATATACCTGACGGGCGGTGGCTCAACTATAAGGGGTTTGGATAAGAGGCTTGAGAAGGAAACGGGCATAAAGTTTATAAGGGCAAGCAATCCATATGAAAGTGTTATAGCTGGGGCGGGTAAGGTTCTTGAAGAAATAGAAAATGGGAATACACAATATTACAAATTGGTATTACATACCCAAAAACTCGGATGAGATTTTCGCTCTACGAGGATGAGATCCTAGCCCTCCTCTTCTCCCTTCTCCTCCTATTCCCCCTAACGAAAAATTTCTTATACGGGATAATAAACCCGATATTTTACCCTGCATTCTTTCTAAGAAATGAATTTGAAGGTATAATCAGACTTAAAGCTCAAAGGGATGAACTTTTAAGGGGAAAGTCTCAAGTCGTGGTTGTTTTCCCTACGGATACAGCAAATTACTACCCAGTTAGGTTTAAATCCCTGTGTGATTTCGTATCCTCAAGCTCCGAACCTTACCCATCCTTCATAAAGATAAGGTGCGAAAGGGATGTGAAGGAAGGGGACATAGTTTGGGCGGTGGGACTCGTGGGTTTTGTAATATCTTCAAGGGGAAAATTTGCCGAAGTGTTGACCTTGCACTCCCCCGATTTCCACTCAAGGGTTTTCATCGCAAGATCTATGGTTATGGGGGTAATTAAGGGTGGGAATATTCCCAAAATAGCTTTTATCCCGTACGGTGCGGATGTTAAGGTGGGGGATACGGTTTACCTTTTGGAGCATCCGGGTGTAGAGGTGGGAGAGGTAAAGGAAATAAAGGTAAACCCACCCTTCGTTTCCTTAGATATTAAGCCCTTCTGGAGGTATGAAATATGGACAAGGTTCTCCGTACTGGAACCATTTTAGCCTTCACCTTTGGACTTTTTTTTCTCGGAAGGAGCCTTGTAAATCCCTTTGATATTTTCTTAATTTCCCTCGCTCTATTCTCCCTCCTCAAGAACCCAGGTGGTATGATCCTTTTTTTTAAGGGCAACGGAAAATATTACCTTTTCGCCCTATCCTTTCTTTTTTCCATTTCCCTTTCCATTTTCGGTGCCCCAGATAAGTTTGAGGTTCTCAAAAACCTCATTCAATTTTCCGCATACACCCTCCTTATATCCTTAACCTTTGCCATTAAACGCGACATAGTGGAGGATATAAAACTCACCTTTACATTAATTTCCATCATCTTCCTCCTTTATTCTTTTCCCTTATTTTGCATTCCAAAACCCGTGAGATTATCCGCCTTTGAGATCCATCCCAACGCTTTAGGTTTTATCTTTTCCTTATTTGCGGTTTTGAACTTAAGAAATCTCCCCCTCTTTCTCTTCTTCTCCTTTATGTCTTCACTAACTTTTTCAAGGGCATCCTTACTGGGTTTGTTCATTTCCGTTCTTGTTTTTTCTTTTCTTGAAAAAAGGCCAAAATTTGCCCTTTTTGCGTTTTTACCTCTTCTACTTTCCCTCTCTATGCCGAACTTTATACAAATTTATAAAAGTTCAAGCATTTGCGAATTTATAAATAAGAAGAAAACCTTACCCTCAGCTCCTGCAACCGATATAAAGCTCGTGAGGATATATGATCTTGATAGGGTAAGATTGATTGAAGCTTCCATGAAAATGTTTTCCAAGAACCCGATAACAGGTGTAGGTTTGGGGAACTTTAACGTTGTTGTTAGAGAGATGTGTAAAAAGGGGGAACTGAATAATGCTCAGTGTTCCGCCGCGATGCCCCAAAGGGATGCCCACAATTTTATCTTTGGTTTCCTTGCGGAGACAGGCATAGTTGGCTTATTCTCCTTTATTATATTTTTCGGATTTTTAACCGTAGTTCTGATTTCTTCGGGTGATAACTTGGGCATTTCCATTTTCACCCTTTCCATTTTTATGAGCCTCCTACATCCCCCCGTCTTTTTCACGAGGTTTATGGGACCTTTGGTTTGGTATATTATCCTAAAGGGCAAACTTAAAATTCCCTCTTATGAAGGTTCTGGAAAGGTTTAATTTCAAAACTTTGTATGCGGTTTATCCTATGTCGGCGGTTGTAGCCACCGCTTACGATGGTGAAAATAAAGCGGTTATGAGCTTGGTTTGGCATACCCCCCTCTCCTTTGACCCTCCCCTATACGGTATTTCGGTATCCCCAAAGAGGTTTAGCCACGATGTGATATTAAGGGCAAGGGCCTTTGCTGTGCATTATTTCCATTATGAACATTCCGATTTTGTGGAAAAGGTCGGCTCAACGAGCGGAAGGTACATAGACAAATATAAGGAATTTAACATAGATTTCTTTCTTTCCCCGTTGCGCAATCCGATAATAAAGGGAGCATTCCTCGCCCTTGACTGCTATTACACAGAGCATTTCACCTTAGGTGATCATACTTTGATAGTGGGGGAAATTCAAAGGGTTTATTACGATGAAGACCTCGTTGAAGTTAAGGGGGATTATATACTTCTAAAGGACAAAAGAACGGTTTTTTACGCGGGTATGGGGGAGTATATAACCTCTGATCCCAAAACCCTAATAAAATTAAGGAATGTATAGGCTTTTATAAACCCAATAACTCCTCATAACCCTCCTTACGTAAGCCCTAGTTTCGTTGTAAGGTATCACATCAACAAAGACATCAAAATCCAACCTTTCATATTCGTAATCACAAAGCCACCTGTTTAAGGCATCACAGCCCGCGTTATAACATGCAAGCGCAAGGTGATAATCCTGGAAAATGTTTAAGTACTTTGAAATTTCCCATGCGCCTATCATAAGGTTTATTTTTGGCTCGTAGGGGTTTTTAACCCTCTTGTTGAAGGTTTTGGAAAATTCCTTAACGTTTTCGGGCATAACCTGGGCTAAACCTATAGCTCCCGCGGGTGAAGTGGTTTTCGGATCAAACCTACTTTCTTCCCTAACAATCGAAACAAAAAACAAGGGATCCACCCCAAAGGTTTTTGAAGCGGAGTCTATGAGATGGGAAAAGAATCTCTTTTCATAAGGGAAAGCCATCTTTACCCACCACCTCGGGATCCCCTTATCCTTACTTGAAACTTTGTATATATGCTCAAGAACGAGGGAAGCTTTTTGAAAATCGCCGGCTCTTATCAAGTCCTTTGCGTGGGCATAGGCGGAAGGAACATCTTTTAGGTAAAACTCCCTCGCGTAATCGTACCCCGCTATCCTTTCAACTATCTTACCCATCTCGTAAAACCTTTTACCGCTTGAGGTATCCCAAACCTCACCCTCCACCCACACGGGCTTTATGCCCAACCTCAAGGAATAATATCCGATGGGATCTTCATCCCTTAAAGTTTTCAGATATTGAGTGTCCCTAGTTATCTTATATAGCCAAAAGGCGGACCTTGACCTCTCAAAACTTCCCCTTTCCGCTTTTTGATAGGCGTTATAAAATAAATTGTAAGCCTCCTCTATATAACCGAGAATGTACGCGGAAAGTCCAAGCCAATTGTACGCCGAGGGGGTTGAACTCTCCTTTAAATAAGCCCTCAATATCCCGTAAAGCCTATAACCCAAGGTTTTATGTTCCAATTTCGCCACCTCGTGCGTCATAAGTCTGAAAGCCCTCTCCTCGTCTATCTCCGCCAAAACCCTTAAATAAGCCTCTATGGAATCGTAATTTCCCTCGCTTAAAACCCTCCGTAAGGGTTTTGATATGTAATTTTTTAAGTACCACTTCGGAAGTTGCCCCATCTCCTTAAAACTCAACGGTTCCTTCTTGCTCTTTGCTATTAAGTATAGTTTATACTCTTCCGACTTTGTTGTATCCGCAACGCTTAAAACACTGTCGTAAAACCCCATTTCAAGAAGTACCCTTAGACTATCCAGTCTATCTAAAAAGGGTAGGGCCTTCATGGAGTATGGGGAATAGGGGTACTTTTTCGCAAGCTTTACGATTGAAGAGGTCTCCCGAAAAAGTTCAAACTTTGCGTTTAAAACTTCGGGTGTCTCCGGGCATATACTATAGTCCGCCTTAATACCTTTGGATGCTAAGAAGTTGCAAGATAAAGTGCAAGGGGGGGAAGTTTCCGAGCATATCTCCTTCAACAACCCATAATCCCCCCTCCTCAAGGAATCGTAAAGTATAAAACCCTTAATCTCCGGATATAAAGCTAAGAGCACGAAGGTATTATAAGAATGCTAATTCGTTGGCTTGTATATAGCCTCTATGTTCAGATCAACCTTAACGGTTTTGTCAACAACAAGACCCCCCGTTTCCAAGACCTGGTTCCAATTTAGCCCAAAATCAAACCTGTTTATTTCAAAGCTCGCCTCAACCCCTATCCTGAGATTTCCCCAATTATCTTTAACTGGTCCGTATATGTTGAACGGGAACGATACGGTTTTCGTCACATTCTTTATCGTAAGGTCCGCATCCGCCCACCACTGATTCCCTTTTTTATAAACCTTTTTTAATACCATTTTCATCGTTGGGTACTTTTCCGCATCAAAGAAGTCTTCGCTCAGAAGGTGTTTATCCCTTCTCTCGTTCTTTGTATCTATGCTACTTACATATACTATACCTTCCGCCTTTGTATTCTGAGGGTTCTTTGGGTCGTACTCTATCCAACCCTCAAACTTACTAAAGCTTCCCCTAACCGTCGTCACCATCATATGCCTGACGTTGAAAATTATTGACGTATGCGATGGATCCACAGTGTACCTGTAAGCCTGGGCAAACAAAGCGGAACTTGGCAACAAAAGAATTAAAGCTACTTTTTTCATAGCGAAAGTATTATAAGGGTGAATTATATTCTCTCCGCGAAAAAGAGTGATACCCTCTCTTTGCCTGAAAACATTAACGTTATGGGTTTGGGTATAGGGGTTAATAGGTAAATGTAGTTGGTGATCTTGTAGAACATCTGGCCTTTAATTTTCGCCGAGTTTTTTACAGCCTTCAAAACCTTAAACGGGCTATAGAATTCACTTTTCCCCACAAACTTGTATTTAAATCCCATTTCTTTCAAATATTCCCCAAACTTTTCCAACATTTCCTTCCCTTCGTAGTGTATTTCCCCCACTAACCTTTTTATCCTCCTTAAACTTCCTTTCCTTGCGTTAAATATCACATCGTATTCTGCACCTTCTATAT
>Ga0209670_100200_pt1 | contig 38723 bp, 28 predicted proteins | sample PerSpoBPS_BMetaG_FD_184741 | JGI IMG/M metagenome (GOLD analysis project Ga0209670, IMG submission 184741) | Thermal spring microbial communities from Yellowstone National Park, Wyoming, USA - Perpetual Spouter B (PS_B) MetaG (SPAdes) (version 3) | ecosystem: Environmental > Aquatic > Thermal...
AAAATATCCTTCGGGCGAAACCGGAATTTGCCCGCAAGCGGCTGGAGGCAATGTTGGCGGGTGAACTTGAAAGCGCCGACGAAGAGACCAAAACCCACATGGCAGGCGCCTTAGCCAAACTGGCTTACGAGGAATTGCGCCAACAGGAAGCCACCGGGGAAGCGATATGATGGGAAACAAACTTTTCGCTTTAACGACACGGTGAGAGTCCTGACCTGAGTGGAAGGCGTTTGGGACGCGTTGAGGCGTTGCACTATTTGGGAAGGCGGGAGGGTTGGAGGATGGCTTCTTCCTCCGAAAGGGTGCCAGTGTTTTACGGACAAGTTGCCACGACCCAATGGGCACGATGGATTGGCTGGTTAGTCCTTGTGTCCTTGACAGTTTTGTTTTGCCTTCTCGGTTTGAGCCTTCTCGCTTTGGCTCTAAGGTTATGGTTCGCCCAGCACAATTTAGAGACGGTTTTCTTATGCGCCTTAATGTCCGTCCTTTGCTTTCTGGTGACTTACCTCGTCAGCGGTTGGGTTCATGACTTTCTGGCGACTTATCAGGTTACACAGGATGGGCTTATCAAATCCTCGCCCTTTCGGATGCAACGGGTGCGTTGGGAGCAAATAATTAAGTTGCGGTGGGAAGCATCGGAAGATGTCTGGTGGCTAATGGACCGTCAGGGTCGTCCTCTTCTGGCGGTTGATTGGCATCTACTTCCGCCTGACCAATTAACCACCATGCTCAGAGCCCACCTCTTTCAACACTTCCAGAAGCAATGGGAAACCCTTTTCGCCGAATGGGCAACGAAGGGGAAAGTTTTTCGCCCTTCTCCAGGCAGTTTGTTGGGCGAAGGGCTTGGCTCGCTCACTCTCATCGCCTTGGCGATTACTTTCTGGGGGCAGGCAAACCTTTTCTGGAAAGCCCTCTGGGCTTTCATTGCCTTGCGGGGAATTTGGGGCATTAAGGAGACTTTACGGTTGCTGACCTTCCGATTGTCCGTGCGAGGCGATTGGCTTTTTGTCTCTGAACTCTTTCGGACAACTCGCTTGCATTTGTGGAGCGTAACGGGAGTCGTGCCCATTTACTTTCCTCGGTGCAAGCGGATAATGCTGGAAGGGTTGGAACTGAAGAGCGATTCGGCGCGAGTGCGCTTTGATAATGAGTTGCCCGACTTCCTTTTGTTCTGCCTTTACCTTGCGTCCAAGTTGCCATCCCCTTGGAACGACATCTTGAGGGCAGTAGCAATTGGGACGCTTTTGGCAACGAAAAAGAGCCACTCGTTTGTCTCACCTTGCCCAAGATGCTACAATGCTTGTGGCTTTTTCTGTCGGAAGGAGGTGCCAAGCCATGAAGGATGAAGACATTCTTCTGGTGGGCTTAACTGAGGAAGAAAAACGGGCGTTGGAAGTAATTCGGCAGTTGGCGGAAGCAGGTAACATCGCCGAGGCGGTTCGGAAAGCCAGCGAAACTTTTCAGGACGAGCAGGGAATCGCCATCGTTTTGCGGGTCGGCATAGTGACGCCTGCTGTTAGAAAAGGGCAACCCTTTGAGGAGGTCTGTGAGAGGGTGCGAGAAGCGATTGACAACTTAGAAGACCCTCAACAGCGCCATCGTTTTGAGGTTGCCTTGCAGGAATACCGAAGGACAGTGGAGGAGTTGAAGCAAGCCGTCAGTGCAGTTGCGGGCATCTGGGCTGACCACCCAGAGTTTGAAGGGAAGGGGGTTCGGGAATGGCGACGCAGCCTTTGGGACAGCAAGAAAGAGGCATAAGATCACCCCTGTTGGACTCAGACATCGTGATATGGATTTTGCGAGGCGACGAACCAATGGTGCAATTCTGCAACCAACTCGTGGAACTTTTCGGGCAAAATCTCGCCGTTTCTGTCGTCACTGTTTATGAAGTTTTGGCGGGAATGCGCCCAGAAGAGGAGCAAAGGACTAAGGAGTTTTTGGGGAAGTTGAAGTGCTTGCCTGTGACCGAAGAAATTGCTGAAAAGGCTGCCGAGTATTACCGTGCCTTTAGGGCAAAGGGGCAAACTCTTCACATCGCTGACCTCCTCATCGCTGCTACCGCCTTTTGTCACGAACTCCCTTTAGCCACCCTCAACCAAGATGACTTCCCGATGACGGACATTACCTTCTGGCAAAAGGTGCCTTCGCCTCCCCCTAACGGGAAACCCCGACGGGCGATGTCCCCTTGAGGCGACGAACTTCAAACACCTCACATACTGACTTACTCCAGCAACTCATACATCGTGTTGCGTTTTTTGGGAATGAAGCCTGCTTCGCGGATGGCGCGGAGCATTTCGTCTATCGTCGCCCAATACTTTGCGCCCGCTGGGCGGACGACATTTTCCTCAATCACGGTGTCGCCGAAATCGTTGGCGCCGAAGAAGAGCGCCATCTGAGCCACCTTCAACCCCTGCGTCACCCACGATGCTTGGATGTTGGGGAAGTTGTCCAATGCCAAGCGGGCGATGGCGGTCAGTTTCAAGTAAGGATGTCCGCCTGCTTGATGCCCTTTCACCCGCTTGCCCAAAGGTGTGTTGCCCGGCTGAAAGACCCAGTGGATGAACGCCGTGAAACCGCCCGTCTCATCCTGCAGGTCACGGATGGCGACAAGGTGCTCGGCGATGTCTTCGGGTTGCTCCACATGCCCAAACATCATCGTCGCCGACGACCGCATCCCGATTTCGTGGGCAGTTCGCATGACCATCAGCCACTCATCCTTGCTGCATTTGAGCCGACTGATGATGTAGCGGACGCGGTCGCTGAGGATTTCCGCTCCGCCGCCGGGAATAGAGCCCAAGCCTGCTTCCTGCAGTTTGAGCAACACTTCCCGCACGCTCATCTTTTCCAGTTCGGCGATGTAGAGGATTTCGGCGGGTGAAAGGCAATGCAGCCAGATTTGCGGGAAGCGTTCTTTGATGGCGGCGAAGGTTTGGCAATACCAGTCCAACCTCAACTCTGGGTTGAGCCCGCCTTGCATCAAAATTTGCGTTGCTCCCAACTCAACGGCTTCCTGCACCTTTTGTAGGATGACTTCCAACGGCAAAACATAGCCTTCCTTGTGCCCCGGTGGTCGGTAGAAGGCACAAAAACTGCAGTAGTCCACGCAGACATTGGTGTAGTTGATGTTGCGGGAGACGACATAAGTGACGATGGGTTCGGGATGCAAGCGGAAGCGAATTTCGTTCGCCGCCATCCCGATGGACAGCAAGTCAGGACTTTTCAGCAGCGCCACGATGTCGTCAAAGGAAAGCCGTTCGCCATCCAGCGCCTTGCGCAGGATGGGCAGGATTGTTGGGTCGCGCTCCGTCCGTCCCATCATCGCCGTCAGGGATGTCGCCATCGTCATCTGCCTTGCCTCCTTGCCAACCTTGTAAGCCGTTTGTCGGCTATTCGCTGCGCGCCCTGAACTTTAACACGGCTCATCTTGACTTGTTGGTTTTCAACGGGCAACATAAAGGTGGTGATGGGCGATGCGACCGTTTGGGCATTGGCTGAGTGGCTTTCTGTTGGGCGCTCTCCTTGTCGGTGCTATGGCTGCTCAAGATGGGACGATTTGGAACCTTGCCGAACCCGCCGCCGTCGTCAACGGTGAACCGATCAGTAAGGGCGATTTGCTCCAACGGTTGCTTGCAGATTTCGGCGAGGAAACCCTCAAGCAACTCATCACCTTGAAGTTGTTGGAGCAAGAGGCGGCGAAAGAGGGCATTAAGTTGACGGATGAGGAAGTGGCGAAGCGGTTTGAGGAGTTGCAGGGGCAGCGAGCCGATTTGGAAAAGCGCTTGGGGCGGGGGCGGTTGAGCGATTTGACCTTGCGGGATGAAGCGAAACGGTTGTTGCTTTTGGAACGGTTGGTCGCCAAGCAAACCGTCGTTTCCGACGAAGAGTTGCGTCGCTTTTATGCCCGTCACTACATCCGCTACAACCGCCCCGAAGAGGTGACGATTCGCGAAATCGTCGTCTTCTCCTTTCCCGAAGCGCAGGAAATTTACCAGCGGTTGCGCCAGACGCCTGCCGCCAAGTTAGCGGAAACTTTTGACCGCTTGGGGAAAGAGCGGTCGGTCATCCCTGGGTTCATGGGCGCTTTCATCTATGACGAGTTGCCCGAAGAGATGCGAGAACCCCTCAAAAAGGCGAAGCCCAACGAAATCCTTCCGCCTTTGTTAGTCAAGTCCGCAGGGCAACCGACTTATCGCATCGTTTGGGTGCAGAAAAAGACGCCCGCCCAACTCAACCCCTTTGAGAAGGTGCGGGACATCGTGCGCCAAGATTATTTGGTGGAACGGATGGTCGTGTTGGCACCCGAGTTGGTCAAGCGCCTTTGGGCGAAAGCCAACATCCAATACACCGTGCCATCGTTGGGTGGCACGGGGAAATGAGGAGGTGGCGTTCATGGCAACGCGTGAGGTCGGTGTCGGCTTGGTGGGTTATGCCTTCATGGGCAAAGCCCACAGCAACGCGTGGCGGCAAGTCGTCCACTTTTTTGACCCGCCCATAACGCCCCGCATGGTCGCTATCTGCGGGCGCAACGAGGAACGGGTCAAAGCAGCCGCCGAAAAACTTGGTTGGTCAAGTTACGAGACGGATTGGCGCAAATTAGTGCGCCGCGACGATATCCACATCGTGGATGTCTCCACCGCCAATGACACCCACGCCCCCATCAGCATTGAGGCTGCCAAGCAAGGCAAGCAAGTCTTCTGCGAAAAGCCCCTCGCCCGCAACCTGCGGGAAGCGGAGCGGATGTTGGACGCCGTCGTGGCGGCGGGCGTCACTCACGGCGTTTGCTTCAACTACCGCCGCGCCCCTGCTGTCCAACTCGCCAAGCAACTGATCGCCAGCGGGCGGATGGGTAAAGTGTTCCACTTTCGCGGGACTTACCTGCAAGACTGGATCGTTGACCCGAACTTCCCGTTGGTCTGGCGATTGCGCAAAAGTGTCGCTGGTTCGGGGGCGTTGGGCGATTTGGCGGCGCATGTCATTGACTTGGCGCGTTTTCTCGTCGGTGAAATCGTGGAAGTCGTCGGCTACCTGCACACTTTCATCAAACAGCGCCCCTTGCCCGCCGAGGAAGTCGGTGGCTTGACAGGACGGGCAGGACAGCAGATGGGCGAAGTGGATGTGGACGATGCCTCGCTGTCCATCGTCACCTTTGACAACGGCGCCATCGGCTACATTGAAGCCACCCGTTTCGCCCCTGGTCGCAAAAACTACAACCGCTTTGAAATCAACTGCGAAAACGGCAGCATCGTCTTCAACTTGGAGCGAATGAACGAACTGGAAGTTTACTTCCGCGACGATGCCCCCGAAGTGCATGGCTTCCATCAAGTCATGGTCACCGAACCTGGCGCCCACAAATACATCGCCGCTTGGTGGCCGCCGGGGCACATCATCGGCTACGAGCACACCTTCGTCCACACTGTCTATGACTTCCTTCGGGGCGTGGCGGGCGAGGAATATTTTGAGCCCGACTTCTACGATGGCGTGCAATGCCAACGGGTCTTGGACGCCATTGAGCGGTCGGCACAAAAGCGCAAGTGGGTGACGGTGGAAGTTTTGCCCGAAATTCAGGAGCGGCGTAAAAAGGCAGCCCTTCCCGCCGCCGCTTCCCCCAGACGCCGCCGATGAAGTCGTGACCGACGCGCAAAATGGGCGGGGCGGGCTTATAAACCCGCCCCGTCTTCTCCCGTGAGGTTTTCTGCCCATGCGAAGGGTTAGCATCTTGGGCGCAACAGGTTCTATTGGGCGACAAACCCTGCAAGTCATCGCTTGTCATCCCGACAAATTGAGCGTCGTCGCTTTAGCGGCGGGGCACGATGCAGAAAGGCTGGGCGAACTTGTCGCCCAATGGCGTCCCAAAGTGGCGGCGTTGTGGGACGAAGAAGCGGCGAAAGACCTTCGTGGGCGTGTTGATTGCCCTGTCCTCGCAGGTTTGGACGGTTTGGTGGAAATTGCCACGCATCCCGACGCCGATGTTGTCGTCATCGCCATCCCCACCGCCAAAGCCTTGTTGCCCACTTTAGCGGCTTTGCGAGCGGGCAAGCGGGTGGCGTTGGCGACGAAAGAAGTCCTCGTCGCAGGCGGTCACCTCGTCGTCCAGCAATGGCGTCAAGGAGGCGAACTGTTGCCCATTGACAGCGAGCACAGCGCCCTCTTTCAATGCTTGCAAGGCGAAAACATCGCCGCCGTCCGCCGCTTGATCCTGACCGCTTCAGGCGGACCTTTCCGCACTTGGACGAAAGAGCGATTGCGGCAAGCGACGGTGGATGACGCCTTAGCCCATCCGACTTGGCGGATGGGTCCGAAGGTGACGGTGGATTCGGCGACGCTGATGAACAAAGGGTTGGAAATCATGGAAGCCCGTTGGCTTTTCGGCATCCCTGCCGACCGCATCGCCGTCGTCATCCATCCCCAAAGCATCGTCCATTCCCTCGTGGAATTCGTGGACAATTCCGTCAAGGCACAACTGTCTATCCCCGACATGCGTTTGCCCATCCAATATGCGCTGCTGTATCCCGAACGGGCGGAAAGCCTTGCGCCGCCACTGGATTTGACCGCCATCGGGGCGCTGACTTTTGAGCCGCCCGACGAAGACCGTTTCCCTTGCCTTCGCCTTGCCCGCGAAGCGGCGCGCCTTGCGGGGACGATGCCAGCGGTGCTTAACGCCGCCAACGAAGTCGCCGTCCACGCCTTTTTGCAGCGGCGCATCGGTTTTCTGGACATCCCCGCCATCGTGGAAACCGTCATGGCACTTCACGACCCCATCGCCGAGCCCGATTTGGAAACGGTCTGGCAAGTTGACGAGTGGGCACGGCAAGCGGCGGCGCAAAAGGTGTGGGAAGTCGCTGCCGTGCGGTAATTTTCCCTCGGCGCTACCTGCATCCAGTCAAAGAACTCAAGCCAGTGCTACTCTTTCCCAAGCCGTCCGTCCAAAAGCGTTGGGGAGTTATGCGATGAAAGCCCTGATGTTTGCTAACCGACAAGGAGGTGCGGGGCGCTGCGTTTGCGCCCATTTTCGGATGGTGCGCCAACACGGCATCAAAGGGCTTGACCGTCCCTTGTTGGCTGACCGTTTTGAGCCCGCCAAAGCGCTGCGGAAGGCGATGGGGCGGTTGCTGTGGCAACGCCGACTTTGGCGGATGGCGTCCGTTGCCGCTTGGCTTCTGACGGTCAGCGCCCTCGTTTGCCTTTGCTTCAATGCCCTCTTCCTCGCCCGCTTCGCCCTCTCCCCTGCCCCACTCCTTGTCGCCCTTCAACTGTCAACCGCCTTTGCCATCCTCGGCGTTGTTTTCGTCCTCGTGATGGCGGTGCGATGGTGGTGGCACGAATCGCTGTTTCGTGCTACCGCCGATGCCGATGCGTTGTTGGATGGCGACATGTTGCGCAACGCTTTGGATTTGGCGAAGTTGCGGGACGACGAACCTTTCGTCTCGCCCCTCTTTGCGCGGGCTGCCATCTGGCGGGCATGGCAACGATGGCAATCCGCCGCCACGAACGGAATCGCCCACCGACTGACGCTTCCTCACCGTCGCCACGCCGCCCTTTCATGGCTTCTCGCTTTGCCCTTCGCTGTCGTCGCTTTGCTGGTCACGATGCGCAGCGGCGTTTCCGTTCCCGCCCTCATCGCCCTTTACCGCGACGCCCAAGCCGTGTTGGCGTTTGAGCGGCACGGCAAGTTGCGATTGCAACTCAGTGACGCCGATGGCGTCGTCCTCAAAGGCACTTCGGTGACGGTGACAGCGGAAGCGGAAGGAGGCAAGGCAACATTCGTTCGGTTGCGCTGGGAAACGCCGAAGGGAACGCATTGGCTGACGATGCAACCTGTCGGCGATAACCGCTTCGCTGCCGAACTCGTCGTCACCGAGAGCGGGAAACTGCAAGCCATTTGCGGGCGTATCAAAAGCCCGTCGGTGTCACTTTTAGCCGTCCTGCCTCCGCGCATCAGCGAATGGCTGGTCAGCGTAGAGCCGCCCGACTATGCGGGTTTGCCTGCCGAAAGTTTCGCCGAACTGCCCTCTCCCTTGCGGTTGCTGAAAGGGACGAAGGTGACGGTCACGGCAACTGCCTCGTCAGTGTTGAGCGACGCGCAACTTTTCTGCGAACCTAAAACCTCTGCCGATGTCGCCACCGATGGGCAGCAAGTCACCATCCGCTTCACCGTCCGTCAGCCTTTCCACTGGCGCTTGCGCCTGCGCGACCGTTACGGGTTTGACGGCTTGACAAATTGGCAACGGGTGGAAGTCCAACCTGACGACCCGCCGAAGGTGGCGGTGCTGACGGGCGTGAAGGCTGTCGTCGCAGGAGGTTTTGCACCCTTGACAGTGCGCGCCGAAGACGATTTCGGTGTCCGCCAACTCGCTTTGCAATTCGCCGTCGGCGAACCGAACCGACCACCTTCCCGTTGGCAAACCGTCACCTTGCCCATCCCGACGGGCACGATGGTGGAGCAATCGTTGGCGCTGCCCGTGCCCGTTACGGCTGTCGGCAAATCCTTTTGGGTTCGGGGCAGGGCGGAAGACAACGATGCCGTGTCTGGTCCGAAAGTTGGTGTCTCGGCGTGGCTTGAGTTGCCTATCCGTGCGCCCGACGAGTTGCTGGGCACGCCCGATGAGTGGCTTCGTCGCTTGCGCCAATTGGAAGCGTGGCTGCAACAACGCGATTGGCAGACGGCGCAAACGCAGGTGGAGCGATGGCAACAATGGTGGCAAGAGCAATGGCAACAGGCGCAATGGGCAAATCAACCCCTCCCGCAGGCGTGGCTGCAAGAGTGGCTGCAACACTTGATGGAGCATTTGCGACGGCGCGACTTGACAGCGGCACTCAATGAGTTGTGGCAAATGCAACGGGGGTTGGAGCGGGCGATGGGTGAAGAGCGGTTGACGGAACTGGCGCAGGAAGCGGCGCGGCTGCGGGCGATGCAGGAAAGCCTTTTGCGTTCCTTGCAACGGGGCACACCGCCGACTTCCCTCGCCACTTCCCAAGAGCAACTTGCCGACCGCACCGAGCGATTGCGCCAAGCGTTGCAGGACGAAGCGAAGCGATGGGCGGATTTGGGCAACGCCGACATCGCCTTCCAGTTGCGCGACGCCGCCAAAGTCCTTGCCCAGCGTCCCACCGCCGAAGCGATGCGCCAAGCGGCAGCCGCCATGCGCCAAGAGCAAACCGCCATCGCCCAATCTAAGGGCAACGATGCCCTCAGCGATTTGCGGGAATTAGAAGAGCGATTGACTTCGCCGACCCAAAACCCGCTGGCGCAACTTTATCGGCAGGAACGCAACTTGCTGGCGCAACTTTTAGAGCAAACGGAACGGTTGCGCCGAGACCAAGCCAATTTGCGACAGCAAACGGAAACATCGGCAAGTCAACAAGTCGGCAAGTCGGCAAACGAAGGGCAACGAGCGGAGCAACCGTCAATCAGAACGCCCACAACTTCTGTCAACCCTCTCTCGCCTCCGACACCGCCCAGTTGGGGCGAAGTGGAGCGGTTGACGCCCGAACGACCTCAGCCATCGCCCAGTGCGCAACGCCATCCGCCAAATTTGCCAGAGCAACAACGGCAATTGCGCCAACGCGCCGAAGGTTTAAGGCATCCGTTGCAGGAAGCGATGGAGCGCGTCCCCCAATTGCCTCCCGAAACGCCGCACCGTTTGCAAGACGCCATTGAGCAAATGGACCAAGCCGAACAAGCCTTGCGACAAAACGAAAGGCAACGGGCGAGCCAATCGCAACGGCGTGCCGAAGAAGCGTTGCAGCAACTCAGCGAAGTTCTTCGGCAGGCGTTGCAGTCGGAGCAAGGTTCGTTAAGCCAGCGGATGGGTGCGGGCGAAAACGAAGCGATGGCGTTGGCGCGCCGACAAGCCCAATTGCTGCGCCGCACCCAACAATTGCACGCCCAGCGGCAACAAGGGCAACGCCCCAACCCGTCCGAGTTGCAAGCGATGGGGGCGGAAGAAGGAAGCATCCGTCAAGCCCTCAGCCGCATGGAAGGCTTTTTCGGCGAAGCCCTCCCACCCGAATTGCGTCAACGAATGGGGCAAGCCCAAGAGTGGCTGCAATGGCTGGAGCAAAACCTTCCGCAAGGCGAGACGGGGCAGGAAACGCAGGGACGACAGCAACGCGTCTTGGAAACCCTTCTGCAATTGGCGCAAGCCCTCAGTGGGCAACAAGGCAATCAGCAAGGGCAACAGCGACAACAGCAACAACAGCAAATAGCGGGTCAAATGCCTGCCATGCCCGACATCAACTGGGGGCGCTTCATAGAACACGGACCGCCCATGCGGCAAGTGCCCGAAGCCTTGCAGGGGGCGAAAGGCGGCGCTGCGTTCGTGGAACGGGCGAAACCCATCAACCCGCCTCCTCCGTCACCCTTGTCCGTCCCGCGCCTTGCCGTCCCACCCGCCTACCGCGACGCCGTGCAAAAGTATCAGCGAAGGAAGTGACGAAAGGGCAAGGTGAAGGAGAAACGGTTTTCGGGAAGCGAGTGGCGGACGACGGGTGTCGCCATTTCTGTCGTGGCTGATAGCCACTCCAACAAATTCGCCAGTCGCTTGAATTTCGGAAGGTGACCGAAAGATGCGTCGGCTGACCGCCATCAGGATTTTGCGCCCTTTGCCATTTGTCATTGCGTCATTGGTCATTGTGCCATTGGTCATTGGTTCATTGGTCATTGCGCCATTGGTCATCGCCGCGCCGCCGTCAGGGGAAGCGGTGGCGCCCGAAGAAAAGTTAGAACCACTACCGCCCGTCCCTCAACTTCCACCCCATGTTGTTGCCATCGCCCGATTGCGCCTGCGGGAAAACACCCTGCGGGTGGACCCGATGAGCGACTTCAACCTGATTCGCAATGTCGCCGAGCGAACGGGTTGGACACACCTTTATCCCAACCGCATCGTCGTCTCGCTGGACAACGACGACCTCTTCCGCTTTCCCATCCTCATCTTCGTCAGCGAGCACCAACCGATGAACTTGACGCCGATGGAGCGGGAGCGGTTGCGGCGCTACTTGAAAGGGGGCGGCTTTTTGTTCGTCAGCGAATGCAGCGCCAAACTGCGATTGCGCCCCGAATTGCGCCCCGAACTGCAAGCCTTGTTGCCCGAAACCCAACTCAAACCTATCCCGCCCGACCATCCCATCTACCGCGTGCCTTACCGCATTGACCGCATCGTCCCTGCCCGTCGTGGGGGCAAAACTTTCCACGAAGGCATGGAACTGGATGGGCGTTTGGTGCTCGTCTATTCGCAAAACGCGGAAGAATGCTCGTGGCAAAGTTGGCGCTGGACGGGACCGCTTTGCGCCTGCCTGCCGCCCGACTTTGACTACGCCTTCCGCTTCGGCGTCAACCTCGTCTACTACGCCTTGACGCATTAAACCCAACCCACCCATTGGTCATTGGTCATTGGTCATTGAACCATTGGTCATTGAGCCATTGGTCATTGAAAGGGGGAACGATGATGACCGAGACGGAACTGCGGGAGTTGCAAGCCGTAGAGCGCATCGCCCAGTTGCGGCAAGCGCTCCTTGGCGAGTTGCGGAAAGTCATCGTCGGGCAAACGGAAATCATTGAGCAACTGCTCATCGCCCTGTTGGCGAAGGGGCATTGCTTGCTCATCGGCGTGCCCGGCTTGGCGAAGACCCTTTTGGTCAGCACCCTCGCACGGGTGTTGGACTTGACCTTCAAACGCATCCAGTTCACGCCCGACTTGATGCCCAGCGACATTTTGGGCACCGATGTGCTTCAGGAAGACCCCGAAACGGGGCGGCGCCGTTTTGAATTTTTGCCCGGACCGATTTTCGCCCACATCATCCTCGCCGATGAAATCAACCGCGCCCCGCCCAAGACGCAATCAGCGTTGCTGGAAGCGATGCAAGAGCGCAAGGTGACGGTCAGCGGGCGCACTTACGAGTTGCCCCAACCCTTCTTCGTCTTGGCGACCCAAAACCCGATTGAGATGGAAGGCACTTATCCCTTGCCCGAAGCGCAACTTGACCGCTTCCTTTTCAGCCTCGTGTTGGACTATCCCTCGGCGGACGAAGAAGAAGCCATCGTCCATTTGACGACTTCCGCTTACGAACCCGATTTGCAAGTCGTGATGGGGCGGGAAGATTTGCTGCAGGCGCAAGAGTTGGTGCGCAAAGTGCCCGTGCCCGAACGGGTGGGCAAGTATGCCGTCCAATTGGTTCGGGCGACCCGACCGAAGGAGGCGGCAGCCCCCGAATTCGTCCGCCAATGGGTGCAATGGGGCGCAGGACCAAGGGCATCGCAAGCCCTCATCTTGGGCGCCAAGGCGCGGGCGCTTTTGCACGGGCGCACCGCCGCCAGCGCTGAAGATGTCCGCGCCATCGCCTTACCTGTTTTGCGCCATCGCCTCATCTTGACCTTTGCAGCGGAAGCCGACGGCATCGCTCCCGAACAGGTCATCACCCGCCTGCTCCAAACCGTCCCCGAACCCTAATCCCATTGGTCATTGCCCCATTGGTCATTGGTCATTCATGTGCTACATTTTTGGCGGCGAAAGGAGGGATGAGCCATGGCGGAAGAAGTCAAACTCGTCGCCACCTTAGCCCGACCGAAAATGCTGGCAAACGCCAATCCGCAACTGAACTATGTGCTGCTGGAAGTCATCCCTGTCGGCGAAGGCTTGCCCCAATCTGCGCCGCTGAACCTGTGCCTTGTCTTAGACCGCAGCGGCTCTATGGCAGGGCAAAAGATTGAGAACCTGCGACGCGCTGTGGAACTCGTCATTGACCAGTTAGACCCGATGGACATCCTGAGCATCGTCCTTTTTGACGACCGCGCCGAAGTCCTCGTGCCCGCCACGCCCGTCACTGACAAAAACGCCCTCAAAGCCAAAGTGAAGGGCATCACCGATCGGGGCGGGACGGAGATGAGCAAGGGGATGCAGTTGGGCATCCAAGAGTTGCAAAAGCACTTGACACCCGACCGCGTGTCGCGGATGGTGCTGCTGACCGATGGGCAAACTTACGGCGACGAAGATGAATGCCAGAAGTTGGCGAACCAACTGGCGCAACTTTCCGTGCCCCTTTACGCCTTCGGGTTGGGCGAAGATTGGAACGAAGATTTGCTGGACGCTTTGGCGAACGCGACGAAGAGTTTGGGCGGCTTTGCCGAGTTCATTGAGCGTCCCGAACAAATCCTGCGGCATTTTGAGTTCGCCGTCCGCAGCGCCAAACGAGTTGTCGCCCGCAACGCCTATCTGACCCTCAAACTGGCGCAAGGCGTCGGTCCTCGGCAAGTCTGGCGGGTCTTGCCCCTCATCGCCAACTTGGGCTATCAGCCCATTTCCGACCGCGATGTGCAAGTGCCTCTGGGCGACTTGGAGCGGGACGAAGGGCAAGCGGTGCTTTTGGAGTTCTCGGTGACGAGCAAGCCGAAAGGTGTTTTCCGCATCATGCAAGCGGAAGTCACTTACGACCTGCCCCACGAAAACCGTTACGGCGAGAAAGTCAAGGCGGACATCGTGATGGAGTTCACCGACGATGCCCAAGCCGTCCAACAAGTCAATCCCCGCGTGATGAATTTGGTGGAGAAGGCGACGGCGTTTAAGTTGCAGACGCGGGCGTTGGACGCTGCGAGAGCCGGCGACATTAGCACCGCCACCCGCTTGTTGCGTCAATCGGCGACCCGCTTGCTCAACATCGGCGAGACGGAACTGGCGAAACTCGCCGAGGATGAAGCCGCCCGATTGGAGCAAGGGCAACAGATGACCAGCACGGGCACCAAACGCCTGCGCTACGAAACCCAACGGCTCACCCGACCCATCCCGAAGCAATGACCAGTGTGCCAATGACCAATGAGCGACAATGACCAATGACCAATGACCAATGAGGCAATGACCAATGTTGGAGCGGCAATTTGCCGCGACCAGACGACTTGCCGATTTGTCGAACTGCCGAATCTGTTGGAGTGGCAATCTGCCACGACTTGCGATGTTAGGGCGGCAATCTGCCGCGACCAAACGATTTGCCGATCGCCGAACCGCCGAATTTGTTGGAGCGGCAATCTGCCACGACTTGCGATGTTAGGGCGGCAATCTGCCGCGACCAGACGACTTGCCGATTGCCGAACTGCCGAATTTGTTGGAGTGGCAACTTGCCGCGACTTGCGATGTTGGAGCGGCAATCTGCCGCGACCAGACGATTTGCCGATTTGCCGATTGCCGAACTGCCGAATTTGTTGGAGTGGCAACTTGCCACGACTTGCGATGTTGGAGCGGCAATTTGCCGCGACCAAACGATTTGCCGATCGCCGAACCGCCGAATTTGTTGGAGCGGCAATCTGCTGCGACCAAACGAAACGGGAGCGAACCGTTATGCCAATGTGGCTGAGACGAATCATCGCGGGTGTCGCAAAGGGCGTGGTGCTTTGGGCACTCGCTTCCTTGCTGGGGTGCGCGCAAGGGACTTTGCCTGTCTTGCGCTCAGAGAGCCCCACGCCGACCCCGCTGGGCACGACACCCACTTTCCGACCGCCAAAGGAAGGGGGACGACCGATGCAACGGCAGCGCCTTCGGATTTATGTCGGCACCTACACCCATCGGGGCAGCAAGGGCATCTATGCCTTTGAGTTGGACTTGACGACAGGCGCAGCGACCGAGCCGACCCTCGTGGCGGAAACGGTCAACCCGTCTTTTCTGGCGCTCCATCCCAGTCACCGCTTCCTTTACGCCGTCAACGAAGTCGGCGAGTTTCAAGGCGAACGGACGGGTTCTGTCAGCGCCTTCGCCGTTGACTCGTCAACGGGCAAACTCACCCTGCTCAACCAGCAACCGTCCAAAGGCACTGCGCCGTGCCATTTGACAGTGGACAGGCAAGGCAAATGCGTGTTGGTGGCGAATTACGGCAGCGGGAGTGTCGCCGTCTTACCGATCTTGCCCGACGGGCGCTTGGGTGAACCGACCGCCGTCATCCAGCACGAAGGCAAAAGCGTCAACCCGAAGCGACAGGAAGGTCCGCACGCCCACTCGGTCAACTTGGACGCCGCCAACCGCTTCGCCTTTGTCGCCGATTTGGGCTTGGACAAGGTGCTGATTTACCGCTTTGATGGCAACAAAGGGACGCTGACGCCCAACGACCCGCCTTTCGCCGCCGTCGCTTCGGGCGCTGGACCGCGCCACTTCGCCTTCCATCCCAATGGGCGCTTTGCGTATGTCATCAACGAACTCAACAGCACTATCACGGCGTTCCGCTATGACGCCCAAAAGGGAACGCTGAGCGAGTTGCAAACGGTTTCCACACTGCCCGACAATTTCAAGGGCGACAATTGGACGGCGGAAGTGCAAGTCCATCCGTCGGGCAAGTTCCTTTACGGCTCCAATCGGGGGCACAACAGCATCGCCATCTTCGCCATTGACGCGCAGGGGCATTTGCAACCTATCGGGCACGAACCGACGCAAGGCAAAACGCCCCGCCACTTCGCCATTGACCCGACAGGCACTTTCCTGCTCGCCGCCAACCAAGACACTGACAACCTCGTCGTCTTCCGCATTGACCCGAAGACGGGCAAGTTGCAACCGACAGGGCAACAAGTTTCCATCCCGACGCCCGTTTGCGTCTTGCCCGTCCCATCGCCTTGACCCGCAACCTGTTGGAGCGCCTACGAAGCGCGAGAGTTTGATTGCTGGGTAGCAAAGTAAGCGCACAAATCGGTCAAGGGGCAAATTTCGCATCGGGGTCGTTGCGCTTTGCAAACTTTTCGTCCGTGCTGGATCAAGTTCAGGTGCAGCCGATACTTGATGTCGTCGGGCACGACGCTATCCAGCAAAGCGTTCGCTTTTGCCTCACTGACCTTCTCTTCAATCCAGCCCAATCGCTTGGCGATGCGGTAGATGTGGGTGTCAACGGGGAAGACGGGCTTGCCGAAACTGAAGAGCAACACGCACGCCGCCGTCTTCGGACCGACGCCGGGCAACCGTTGCAGCCACGCCAACGCTTCGGGAAGGGGCATCGCGCCGAGAAACGCCAAATCCAACTTGCCCCCGTTAGCGTCGGCGACCTTTTGCAGGATGGCTTTGATGCGGGGCGCTTTTTGGTTCGCTAATCCCGCCGACTTGATGGCAGCGGCGATTTGGCGGACGGGGGCGTCCAACACTTGTTCCCATTTCGGGAAACGCCGCCGAAGTTCCGTGTAGGCTTTGTCGCGGTTGACATCGTTGGTGTGCTGGGAAAGGACGGTCAGGATTAACTCGTCCAGCGGCTTCGCCCGCTGTCGCCACCGCTTGTCGCCATAAAGCGCCATCAACCGTTTGTCCACTTCGCGGATGACCGCTTCATCAGTTCGCACCATGCCCATTGCCTCTCTGATTTCCCTCCTCGTCCCGCGTCCCAACCCTTCACAGCGGCGCCAGCAAGTTGCGGTAGCCCGAAAGTTGCTCGTAAGTGAAGGCGACCCGAAGGAGAGTCATTTCGTCCAGCACCTTGCCGATGAACTGGACGCCGATGGGCAAGCCGTTGAGAAAACCGCAAGGGACGCTGATGGCGGGAAGCCCTGCCATGTTGGCGGGGATGGTGCAGATGTCGCTCATCTTCATCAGCAGCGGGTCATCCGTTCGTTCGCCCAATTTGAAGGGCGGGACAGGCGAAGTCGGCGTCAGCAACACATCGCACCGCTCAAACGCTTGCTCAAAATCCTGCCGAATGAGCGTCCGCACTTTTGCCGCCCGCAGGTAATAGGCTTCGTAGTAGCCCGCGCTCAAGGTGTAAGTGCCGAGCATGATGCGATGCTTGACTTCGCGCCCGAACCCTTCCTTGCGGGTGCGGGAATACATCGCCACGATGTCGTCCGTCACCGCCGCCCGATAGCCATATTGCACGCCGTCATATCGCGCCAAGTTGCTGGACGCCTCGGCGGGGGCGATGATGTAGTAAGCCGCCAAAGCGTATTCCGTTGTCGGCAGGGAAACTTCCACTAACTCCGCTCCCGCTTCCGCCAACCGTTCCGCTGCCTGTCGCACCAATGCCGCCACCTGCGGGTCAATCCCTTCGCCGAAATACTCTTTCGGCAACCCAATGCGCATGCCCTTGACATTGGCGACAAGCGCTTGCGTGTAGTCGGGAATGGGTTGCGGGATGGAAGTGCTGTCTTTCGGGTCGTGCCCTGCGATGGCATTGAGCAACAGGGCACAATCGGTCACATCGCGGGTCATCGGTCCGATTTGGTCCAGCGACGAAGCGAAGGCGACCAACCCGTAACGGCTGACGCGCCCGTAAGTCGGTTTCATCCCCACGATGCCGCAAAAAGCGGCGGGTTGGCGGATAGAACCGCCCGTGTCGCTGCCCAACGCCGCCAAGCATTCTCCTGCTGCCACCGCTGCAGCGCTCCCGCCACTGCTTCCGCCAGGCACGCGTTCCAAATCCCAAGGGTTGCGGGTCGGATAGAAGCCCGAAAACTCGGTGGACGAACCCATCGCAAATTCGTCCATGTTCGTCTTGCCGACGAAGACGGCGCCCGCTTCCTTGAGTTTGGCGACGACCGTCGCATCGTAAGGCGGGACGAAGTTGTGCAGGATTTTGGACGCACAAGTCGTTTTGATGCCCTTCGTGCACATGTTGTCCTTGATGGCGATGGGGATGCCCGTCAAAGGCGTGACGGCATCGCCCGCTTTGAACTGTCGGTCGGCGTCTTCCGCCATCTTCAGGGCGATGTCGTCGGTGACAGTCAAAAAGGCTTGCACCTTGCCTTCCACTTGCCCGATGCGTTCCAACACCGCCTTCGTCAGTTCTACCGCCGAAATCTCTCGGCGCTTGAGCAACTCGTGGGCTTCGTGAACCGTCAACCGCCAAAGTTCCATGCCCTTCCCTCCTTCACACGGCAAAAATTTGGCGCACTCGGATTTCAAAGCCGGGCACGACTTCTTCGCCGCTCAAAAGGTCATCGCCCTTCACAACTTGCCGCTCGCCGTTTGCCCGCACGACCGTCACCTCCGTTGGGGCGGTTGGAAGCGGATGACGATGACATCGCCGTCTCGCACCTCGTAATCCTTGCCCTTGATTTCCACCCAACCTTTCTCTTTGGCGGCGTCCCACGAGCCTGCTTCCTTCAGTCGCTCAAAGGCAACCACTTCGGCGCGGATAAAACCCGCTTCCATGTCCGAATGGATTTTGCCCGCCGCCTTGACGACGGGCGTCCCACGCGGGACGACCCACGCCGTCACTTCTTTCCCGACGGGCGTGAAGAAGACGACGACATCCAGCAACGAGAAGGCGGCGCGAATGAGCCGCTCCAACGCCTTCGCTTCGTCGCCGTAAAGTTCCACCAGTTCAGCGGCGTCGCTCTCGCTCAGTTCCGCCAACTCCGCCGCCAGTTTGGCGTTGATGGGCAAAGCCATCAATCCTCGCTCACTTGCCCAAGTTTGCAAATGGGCAAAAATCTCGTGGCTCTCCGCCGTCTCGTCCACATTGCCGACCAGCAACATCGGTTTGAGGGTGAGCAGTTGGTAAGGCTTCAAACGCTCCCGCTCCTCTTTTGTCAAGTCCGAAGTCCGCAAGGGTTGACCTGCGTTCAAATGCGCACGGGCTTTCGCCAATGCTGTCGCTTCCGCCTTGGCGTCGGGGTCGCCCGTGCTTTGCGCCACCTTGCTGACCCGCTGCCATCGTCGCTCCACCAACTCCAAGTCCGCCATCGTCAACTCCAACTCCACGATTTCTGCATCTCGCACGGGATCAACGGTCGTCTCCACATGGATGACCGTCGGGTCGGTAAAACAGCGGACGACTTGGACGAGGGCGTCCACGCCGCGAATGTGGCTGAGGAACTGATTGCCCAAGCCTTCACCCTTATGGGCGTTGCGCACCAAGCCAGCGATGTCCACGAACTTGAAAGTGGCAGGGACGACCCGTTCTTGACCGACCAAGCGAGCCAACTCGTAAGGACGCAAGTCAGGGACGGCGACGATGGCTTCGTTGGGCTCAATGGTGCAAAACGGGTAGTTGCTGACCGACGCATGGGCGCGGGTGAGGGCGTTGAAGAGCGTGGACTTGCCGACATTGGGCAACCCGATGATGCCGACTTCCAGCATCGCCCTTCGCTCCTTTTCTCACGGCGCGGGCAATTCGTCCAACCGAGCCAGTGCCCTTTGGGCAGCGGCGCGCACTTGCGGGTCGGGGTCAGCGGTCAAGCGCACCAATTTTTCGCGGGCGCTCGCAATTCGCCATGCTCCCAGCAACCAAGCCGCTTCCGCTTTCAATTTCGGGTCGTCGCTATCCAACGCCCGCAGCAAAGCGGGCACCGCCAACCCGCCGACACCGAACAAGGCTGCCCGCGCTCGCAAGCGCGTGAGCGGTCGGTCACTGCCCAAAAGCGCAAGGAGTTCGTCCAACGCTTTTTGGTCACCCGATTTGGCTAAGGCTTGGAGCAAAGCGATGCGTTGGTCTTCGGGAAGGTCGGGCGACAACCGCTTCGTCAACTCGCTCACGCCCGCCCGATCGCCGACGGACGCAAGGGCGCGAGCGGCAACTTGCCGCGTCGTCGGGTTGTTGGAGCGCAACGCTTCCCGCAAGATGCCCCGCCCTTGTTCGCCGTAGTAAACAAGCCCGAAGGCAGCGGCAGTGGCTAATTCCGCATCGCCAGCATGTAACGCTTCCGCCAACGACGGCACCGCTTCCTTGATGCGCCGTCGGCTCAAAACCGTCAGGGCTTCCGCCCGAACTTGATGGTCGCCATCGTCTCGCGCCATTTGGAGCAGCAAACGCATCGCTTTTGGAGTTCCGATGGCGTTTAAAGCGTCAACGGCAGACAAGCGGGCTTTGCGTTCGGACGATTTCGTCAGTTGCTGGATAGCGGGCAAGGCTTTGTCTTTCAACATTGCCAAGCCCGACATGGCAACGGCTCGTTCGCGCCAATCGCCACCCTTCAACGCCTCCATCAGCACCGAAATCACTTGCGGATGAGCGACGCCACAAATGCCCGACAGCAATGCGGCGCGCCGTTCAGGGCGCGTCTCGGCGCGATAAGTCATCAAAACGACCGACAAACCTTTCTCGCCCTTCGCCGCCAACGCCGCAGCGGCGTTGCGGATGACTTCCAAATCGGCATCGCGCAACGCTTGCGTCAGCAACCGCCAATCCCGCTCATCTTGCGAGCGCGTTAGCGCCAAAACGCCTTGCGCCCGCAACGACGCATCGGGACGCTTCACCAAAACCCGTCCCTCTTCGGGACGCAACGCCCCCAACTGCCACAATGCCCGACTCGCCCAGAAGGCGACCATCGGCTCATCCCGCAAACCCGCTTGCAACTGAGGGAGCATTTTTTTAGAGGGCACTTGCGCCCAGATGCGAAAGACCATCTCCCGCACCCGCCTGTCGGGATGCTTCGCCAGCGGCGCAAGGCGAAGGGCATCGTCGGGCGATGGCGGAAATTGTTGAAGCACCCATAAAGCGCCATCGCGCTTTTCGCCTTGCCCACTCAATGCCCACGCAACCAACTGCTTCCGCATCGGCATGGATGGCTCGCTGAGCCCTTTCAAGACAGGTTGCCACAAATCGGGTTGATGACCGAGGCGCTCGCAAAGCCATTCCCAATGCTTCGGCGGCAAGCGACGCAACAAGCGAATCAAACGGTCTCGCCGAACGGGATTGCGTTCCCGCTCGTAAGCGTCCATCAGGCGCGTCCAAGTCGTTGCGTCGGCGACTTGCGGCAGCACTTCCGTCGCCCACCTTGCTTCCGCCGCCGAGCGGTGCAAAGCGGAAAGCGCCAACCGCTGCATCGTGGCGGCAGACACTTGCGCTATCGGCAACAAACCGAGGGCGTCCACCCGCACCGTCGCATCAGGGTCATTTTCCGCCAAAGCGATCAAGCGCTCCGCCAATTGCTGCCGTTGCGAAGGTGTCAAGGTCATTTTCGGCAGGGCGTCTCGCAACTCCCGCAACGCCCTTCGCCGCTGCGCCCCATCGCGGCTTGACAATGCCCGCAAAGCCCCTTCAACGGGCGATTGGGGCAGAAGCCACCAAAATGACCCGACCACCAACGCAAGGAGCGCCAACACACCGAGCCACAAAATTGTCCGCCGCATGGCAACGCCACCCGCAGAGATTGTGGCATGCTTTTTGACGCCTTCACGCAAAAACGCTTTCGCAAAACCACTGGCGAAGGGGGATGGACGATGCAAGCGGTCGTGCTCTTTGAAGACGCCCGATGGACGAATTTCAAGCCGTTGACTTGGATGCGCCCCGTCTGCCTTCTGCGGACGGGCATCTTCCCGCTGTGGGAGAAAGTTGCGCGGGCATGCCAAGCAGCGGGCTGGCAGGATTTTGAAGTTCACATCCACACCCGTCGCTACCTTGCGCCGACTTTGCGCCATTGCTTGAGCGGGGCGCGGGTCGGGGGACGAGGGACGGGAAGATGGAAAGGCGTCTTCGTCAACGAACTGGAGCGCTTGGAGGGCAAGCGGGTGCTGTTCGTCAACGGACGCCTTTTGGTCACGCCCGAACTGGCGCAACAGGCGTCGGCACTGGAAGAAGGGACGGCTTACCTGAAGGGCAACGAGTTGCTCGCCATCGCATTGGGCGAACGGGCGACAGCGAAGGTGTTGCCCGCATTGCAAAAGGGCGAACCGCTGACCGACGCCGATTTGCAAACCCTGCTGGACGCTGCGTCCCGTCGTGTGGAAGTGACCGACGCCACCTTGCTCCGCTACCCTTGGCAACTCATTGACCACAACGCCGAACTAATCAGCGCCGAATTTGCGTTGGCGACAGCGGGCAAAGAGACCGAAGGCAAGTTGGAGCAAGGCGCTGTCATTTACGGCGGCGATGCGTCTCGTGTCTACTTGGGCAAGGGCGCGGTCGTCCATCCGACGGTCGTCTTGGATGTCACGCACGGACCGATTTACATCGGCGACGGCAGCATCGTTTACCCGCCGACCCGCATTGAAGGACCCACCTACATCGGCAAGGGCACTTGGATTGTCGGCGGGAAAATCCGCGAGGGCAGCAACATCGGCGATGTCTGCCGCGTCGGCGGCGAAGTGGAAGAGAGCATCCTTCACGGCTACAGCAACAAGTATCACGACGGCTTTCTGGGGCACGCTTATGTCGGCGAGTGGGTGAATTTGGGCGCTTTGACGACCAATAGCGACCTGAAGGACACCTACGGCAGCGTCCGCGTCACTGTTGAGGGCGAGGGCAGAGTGGACGCAGGCATGAAAGTCGGTTGCTTCATCGGCGACCATGTGAAAACTTCCATCGGCACCCTCATCTACACGGGCAAGCGCATCGGCATCTTCAGCCACCTGCATGGCGTGGCGACGGACGATGTGCCCAGTTTCACCATCTGGGCGAAAAGCATTGGTGGGCAGGGCGATGCTGTTGAGTTGCTTTTGGACAGCGCCCTTGAAATCCATCGGCGCGTCTTGGCGCGCCGAAAGATTGAGGCGACGCCCGAAGAGGCGGAACTCATCCGCACCCTTTTTGAACTCACCCGCGAAGAGCGGTCAAAAGCGGGCGTGCGCCAAGGACGCCCCCAACTTTGAACCTTCGGAGGGACGAACCTTGCCACCCATCCGCGTGGAAGTCATCCGCAATGGCATCGCCGAAGCCGTTCACCTTGTTCACGCCGTCGCCTTGGACGAACGGGGCGAAACGGTGGCGACTTTCGGGGACGCTCATTTGCTGACTTACTGGCGCAGCACGGCAAAGCCTTTTCAAGCCATCGCCGTTGTGGCGACGGGTGCTGCCGACGCCTTTGGGTTGACGCCGAAGGAGTTGGCAATCGCCTGCGGCTCGCACGCGGGTAGCGCCGAGCATGTCGCCGTCGTGCGGGGCATGTTGGCAAAAGGTGGCTTGACAGAAACGGACTTGCGCAACGGCACGCACGAGCCCTTTGACGCCACCGAACGGGAACGACTCATCCGCGAAGGCTTGAAGCCATCCCGCTTGCACGGAAACTGTTCGGGCAAACATGCCGCTATGCTCCTTGCCGCCAAACATCTCGGTGCTCCGCTGGATGGTTACTGCGAGCCGACCCATCCCGTCCAACAACTCATCGCCCAAGGGTTGATAGCAGCGACGGATGACGAACGATTGACGGCGACGGTCATCCCCGATGGCTGCGGCGCTCCGATTTGGGCATCGCCCCTAAATCGCATCGCTTTGGCGTTCCATCGGTTCGTGACGGGTGCTTTCGCTTTCGGTGCGGCGACGAAACGCTTGGCGGAAGCGATGGCGACGCACCCTGAGATGGTGGCGGGCAAAGGGCACTGGAACACGCAACTCATCGCCGCCACGCAAGGGCAATTTGTCGGCAAGGGCGGGGCGGAAGGTTTGTTTGCGGGAGCGTTTCGGGACGGGCGCGCCATCGCCATCAAGGTGCAAGACGGCAACCATCGCGCCACGCCCGTCGCTACCCTTGCGCTTCTGCGTCACCTCGGTTGGCTACCTGACAGCGCGCTGAACGAACTTGCCGATTTCGCACAACCGCCCGTCAAGACGCTGGACGGACGCATCGTCGGTCACTTGCGTGTCGTCATCAGCCATCGTGGCTGATAGCCAACTTTGTCGTGGCTGATAGCCACTCCAACAAGTGTCGCTTAGGCGCGACTTGACTTAGCGAACTTTTCGGCAGCAAGGGGCATCCTTCCGCACGGAAGGAGTTGACAAGCGATGCCGCGCCGATACAGCCTGACCGTTGAAGGGATGCATTGCGCCGCTTGCGCCGAAACTGTCGCCAACGCTTTGCGAAAGGTGACGGGCGTTAAACGCGCCCTCGTTAACTTTGCGACGGAGCGGGCGTTGGTGGAAGTGGACGATGGCGTGGATTTTTCGGCGTTAGCGGATGCCGTCAAGCAAGCAGGTTACCGACTTGCCACCCGAACTGTCACCTTCGCCCTTCCCCAACCTTTGAGCGATGAAAACCTTCGGGCGCTGCAAGCGATGGCGGGTGTCCTTGCCGTTGAGCGAAATGCAACGGGTGCGACGCCGACGGTCACCATCCGCTACCTTGACGGCACCGTCAGCCGCCACGAAGTGCGGCAACGGCTGCAAGCGTTGGGTTACGATGCGCAACCTTTGGAAGCGGAAAGCCCTGAAAAGCCGATGCGGGATGAGGCGGAAGCGGCGTGGCAGCGGGCGTGGATTGGCTTGGCACTTTCCTTCGTCGTCATGGCGCTGACAATGCTGCCGTCACTAACGCACCGAGCGTGGGCAAGTTGGATAGCGTTTGCGCTGACGACTTTCGTCCTGCTGTGGGTTGGCACGCCCTTTTTCCGTCGGGCGTTGACAGCGGCACTCCGCCGAACGGCGACGATGGACACCCTCGTCAGCATCGGCGCCCTTTCCGCCTACGCCTACAGCACTTGGTCATTGCTTCATTGGTCATTGCCCCATTGGTCATTGCCCCATTGGTCATTGTCTCATTGGTCATTGGCACATTGGTCATTGCCCCATTCGTCATCGCCCCCGCACCTTTACTTTGACAGTGCTGCCTTCATCCTTTCCGCCATCAGTTTGGGCAAAGGGTTGGAGGCGCAGGCGAGGGCATTGGCGACGGCGTCGCTGCGGCGGTTGGTCAGTTTGTTGCCTGCGACGGCGACGGTCATCCGTGATGGCGTGGAGCAACAAGTTGCACTGGAAGCGGTGCAAGTCGGCGACCTCGTGTTGGTGCGGGCGGGCGAACGCGTTCCCGTTGACGGCATCGTCGTTGCGGGCAAAGGGAGCGTGGACGAAAGTTTGCTGACAGGCGAAAGTGAACCCGTTGTCAAGGGTGAAGGCGACGAGGTTTTGGGCGGGAGCGTTTGCGTGGATGGCTTTTTGCAGGTGGAGGCGTTACGCGTCGGCGAGGCGACCTTCGTCGCTCAAATGGCACGGTTGATGGACGAAGCGCAAGCGACCAAACCTGCCATGCAACGCCTTGCCGACAAGGTGGCGGCGGTGTTCGTCCCCATCGTCCTTTTGCTGGCGGCTGCCACTTTCTTCGGCTGGTTCATCGTCGCAGGCGATGTGGCGAGAGCGTTGGTGGCAGCCGTGTCGGTCACCGTCATCGCTTGCCCCTGCGCGATGGGCTTGGCGACACCGACGGCGATTGCCGTCGCTTTGGGGCGGTTGGCGCGACGGGGCATCTTGGTGCGCAACGCCGAAGCGATGGAAAAGGCAGCGAGCATCACGACGGTCATTTTGGACAAAACGGGCACAGTCACGAAAGGGCAAATGCGCGTCGTCGCCTTTTGGTCAGCAAAAAACGCATCACCCGCCACCCGTCCCTTGCCCCTTGTCCCCTGTCCCCCGTCCCCTCCCGAAGACGAGTTGCTGGCGATAGCAGCGTCGGCGGAGCGAGGTTCCCTCCATCCCATTGCCCAAGCCATCGTGCAGGCAGCGACGGAGCGACACTTGCCCATGTGGGAATTGACGGAAGTTCGCACGGAAGTCGGCGCAGGCGTGGCGGCGAAAGTGGTGGGACGGACACAAAAAGACGAGTGGCAAGGAGGGCAAGCGGAAGTGTTTGTCGGCAAGGTGGAAGCGGAAGGATTGCCCGAAGGGACGCCAGTGGCGGAGTGGCTGGACAACGGTTGGACAGTGGTGGGCGTTTGGGTGAACGGCGAACTAATGGGATGCATCGCCTTAGCCGACGCGTTGCGCCCCGATGCGCAGGAAACCGTTCGGCAACTGAAGGACATGGGCATCAAGGTCATCATGGCGACGGGTGACAAACCGCAAGCGGCGTTGCGAGTGGCGCGGCAGTTGGGTTGCGACGATGTGTTAGCGTTGGCGACACCGCAACGGAAGGCGCAATTGGTGCGGGAGTGTCAAGAGCGGGGCGAAAGGGTGCTGATGGTTGGGGACGGCATCAACGATGCGGTGGCGTTGGCGCAAGCGGACATCGGGGTGGCAATCGCAACGGGCACAGAGTTGGCGGCATCGGCAGCGGATGTGCTGTTGGTCACCGACCGATTGATGGCGTTGGTGGAATTGCTGCAAGTGGGGCGACGGACAAAACGCATCATGGCGCAAAACTTGTTCTGGGCGTTCGCCTACAACATGGCAGCGTTGCCACTGGCAGCGTTGGGCAAACTGAACCCGATGGTGGCAGCAGCGGCGATGGCGCTTAGTTCCGTCACCGTCGTCGGCAACGCTTTGCGGTTGCGCAAGAGCGATGTGCCTGCGCCATAACTTTCAGGCGGTGAGGAGAGATGGCAACGAGCCAACCGCCCTTTCAGTGGACAGCCGAGCAACTGTTGGAAGCCGTGAAGGGGTTGTCGTCGGAGGAGTTGCGGCGCTTTTTGGAGGGTTTGCGGCGATGGCGGAGGGAGCGGGAGGAAGAGGCGTTGCTTCGGGAGATTTGGGAGAATTCCCAGTTGCCCCCAGAGAAGCAAAAGCGCTTCAACCGCTTGCGACGAAAACTGCAAGAAGAGACAGCGACAGAAAAGGAGCGGGCGGAATACCTGGCGCTGCTGAAGGAGTTGGAGCGTCGGAATGTGAGGCGGTTGGAAGCGCTGATCAAGTTGGCGAGGCGGAGGGGTGTGACGGTGCGAGAGTTGATGCGACAACTGGGCATCGGGGCGAAAGTCCGTGTCGTCTGAAACTATTCCCCGTCGCCTTCGGCAACAAGTCTTCGCCCGCGCAAAGGGGCGTTGCGAGTATTGCCTTTTCCCTGCGGAATACTCCAACGCCCCGATGCACTGCGAACACATCGTCCCCAAAAGCAAAGGCGGGACGACGACGCTGGAGAACTTGGCGTTAGCCTGCGCTTGGTGCAACGGTTACAAAGGGACGCAAACTTCAGGGCGTGATCCGAGGACGGGGCGAAAGGTTCGTCTCTTTCATCCCCGCAAAGACCGATGGGAGCGCCATTTCCGATGGAGCGAAGACGGCATCCGCATCATCGGGAAGACATCTATCGGGCGGGCGACGGTGGCAGCGTTGCGGTTGAACCGAGAAGAGTTGGTGCGGTTGCGTCAGTTGCTTGTCGCTGTCGGTGAACATCCGCCAAAGGAAAACCGCAAGGACTGAGCGGTTTTGGTTGGGCTACTTGCTGTCTCGGTTGATAACCCTTTCAACCCTTTGCGGGAGCGTCACGGTTTTTGAGATGTTGACAAAATTTGAGGGCGGTGACGGGCGATGACGGAGCGGCAGATGTTGCTGCGACAACTCCCCGCCGTGCACGAGGTTTTGCAAACGGAGATGGCACGACGGTTGTTGCAAACCGTTCCCCGCCCTTTGTTGACGGAGGCTGTCCGAAAGGCGCTGGAAAAAGTGCGCCAAAAAATTTTGCAAGGCGATGGGGCGAAAGTCCCGACGGCAGAGGAAGTGGCGGCGCAGGCGCAAGGGATTTTGTGGCGGGAAGTCGTCCCCTTGATGCCCCGCGTCATCAACGCAACGGGCATCATCGTCCACACGGGCTTGGGGCGTTCACTCCTTTCCCAACGCGCTGTCCGACGCATCGTGGAAGTGGCGACGCATCCCTGCGCCTTAGAAGTGGACGAGGTGACGGGAGAACGAAGTTTCCGCGATTTGCGGGTGGAGAAGTTGCTTTGCTTGTTGACGGGTGCGGAGGCAGCGACAGTCGTCAACAACAACGCTGCTGCCGTTTTGCTTATCCTGAACACACTGGCGGAAGGACGAGAAGTCATCGTCTCGCGGGGCGAGTTGGTGGAAATCGGGGGGAGTTTTCGCATCCCTGAAATTTTGCGCAAGAGCGGGGCGACGCTGGTGGAAGTCGGCACGACGAACAAGACGCGCCTGAGCGATTACGAGCGCGCCATCACCGAGCGGACAGCGTTGCTGTTGAAAGTCCACCAGAGCAACTTCCGCATCATCGGCTTCACCGAACAAGTGCGTTTGGACGAGTTGGTGGCGTTGGGGCGAAAACACAATTTGCCTGTCGTGGAGGATTTGGGCAGCGGGGCGCTGGCGGATGTGTCGCGGGCGGGCATTGAGAAAGAGCCGTTGGTGCAAGAGAGCGTGAAGGCGGGGGCGGATTTAGTGAGTTTCAGCGGCGACAAGTTGCTGGGCGGTCCGCAGGCGGGCATCGTCGTCGGGCGCAAAGAGTTGATCGCCCAACTGCGACGAAACCCGCTGTATCGTGCCTTCCGATGTGACAAGTTAACTTTCGCGGCGTTGGAAGCGACGCTGCTGAGTTACTTTGATGAAGACGGCGCGTGGCGGGAAATCCCGACGCTGCAGCAAGTCGCTTTGAGCGAGGCGGAAATCAAGCGACGGGGACGGAAGGTGGTGCGATGGCTTGGGCGATTGGGGATGCCCAAAGAAGCGGTGAGTTTGCGACCGTCCACTTCGCAAGTGGGGGGCGGGGCGTTGCCTGACCAGTTTTTGCCGACTTGGTGCGTCGTCGTGACGCCCTGCGAAGGCGACAGTGCCGAGGCGTTGGCGCAACGGTTGCGGGTCGGCAACCCGTCCGTTTTCTGTCGCATCCAGAAAGACGCCCTTTGGTTTGACCTGCGGACAGTGTTGCCTGAGGAGTTGCGGGAACTGGCGGAGCGCATCGCAGCGGCGTGGCAAAGGGAAAGTGTCGGCATGTGAACTGAGACATTGCCGTCAAGGTTCGGACGGCATAAAATCACGGCAACCCTTGACGAAAACACAGAGGGGGCGAAGCGATGCGACTGGGATTGGTCACTTACAACATCGCCAAAGATTGGGACTTGGAGACACTCATTCAGGTATGCGAAACGGTCGGGATAGAGGGCGTGGAGTTGCGGACAACCCATCGGCACGGCGTAGAGCCAACCTTGTCAACCGATGAGCGCCAGAAAGTGCGCCAACGCTTTGAGCAAACGAAGGTGAAGTTGGTCGGTTTGGGCACGACTTGCGAGTTCCATTCGCCCGACAAAGACGAGGTGCAGCGCCACATAGAGACGGCGAAGCGGTTCATCGTTTTGGCGCACGATGTCGGGGCGACAGGCGTCAAGGTGCGTCCCAACGGGTTGCCTGAGGGCGTCCCGAAGGAGAAAACAATCCGCCAGATCGGCGAGGCACTGAAAGAGTTGGGCGATTTTGCGACAGGTTTTGGGATTGAAGTTTGGCTGGAAGTGCACGGGCGAGGCACGAGCGATTTGGGCGTCATTCAAGCGATCATGGAAGTCGCCAATCATCCACAAGTCGGCGTTTGTTGGAACTCCAACCGTGAAGATGTCGTGGACGGTTCGGTCAAGGCGAATTTTGAGCGGGTGCGAAAATGGGTTCGCCATGCCCACATCAACGAGTTGTGGCGGGAGGATTATCCCTGGCGGGAATTGTTCGGTTTGCTGCGGGATGCCAATTACGAAGGTTGGACGATGGCGGAAATTCCCGAAAGCGCCGATGCCGTTCGGTTGCTGCGCTACTATCGGGCGCTTTGGCGGGAACTGACGCGTCCGTAATAAAGTTGTCGCCGAAAGGGCAGGGCGATGAGGAGGTTGATCGTTGTGGGAAGGTTGGAAGCGTTTATGTTGGTGGCGACGCTTTGTGTGGGGATGGCAGGGCAAGGGATGGCGCAAGCCCCCGCTTGGGCGTGGCACACCGTCCAGAAGGGCGAGACACTGCCATCGTTGGCACAACGCTATCAGACGACGGTCGCTGCGTTGATGAAACTGAACGGCTGGACAACCCCTCGCCCCTTGCGCCCAGGTGAACGCATCAAAGTGCCCGTTAAGCCCCACCAATCGTCCACCCCTTCTGCCAAACCGACGAGCAACCCTGCATCGCCACCGAAGGCGCCAACGCAAGCCCCTTCATCACGAGGCGTTTTGGTGGCGCGAAAAGTGTTGCCTTCGTTGCCTCAACCTCGCTTGCTTCAGGTGACGGTCGGCAAAGCGATTGCCCTGAAAGTGCCAGGGTTGCGGTCGGTGAGTGTGGCGGCGCCTGAAATCGCTGATGTGCAAGTGTTGACGGCGGACACTTTGGGCGTGTTAGGCAAAAAAGTCGGCAACACCTCCCTGATTGTCGTCACGGCGACGCAAACGATGGTTTGGGAAGTGCAAGTGACGCCCGAACCGTTTTTGCGGGAACGGTTGCAGCAACTCATCGGGTTGCCGACGGTGACCATAGAAGTCGTCAAGGACGCCATCATCCTGACGGGCACCGTCCCGACGCAAAGCGAGCGGGAGCGGGCGACGGCATTGGCACGCCTGTATGCGACGACCGTGTTGGACTTGTTGCGGGTGGAAGAACCGCCAACCCCACCGACACCGCCCAAACCCGCCTTGCCATCACCCGAAGAGATAGAGCGAGCCATCGGCATCAAAGGCGTTCGGGTTCGGTTGGTTGGCGACAGCGCGGTGCTGGAGGGAACGGTGGAAACGCCCGACGAAGCGACGCGGGCGGAAAAGGTGGCGGTGCTGTTAGTGCCCAAAGTCATCAACCTGTTGCAAGTTCGCCCCCTTTCCGCTGACGAGTTGCAAGCCCTGATCGCCATCCCAACGGTGAAGGTGCGGGAGACGCCAGAAGCCCTCGTCTTAGAAGGCACAGTGCCGACGCAAGAAGACCTCAACCGACTGAACGAACTGGCAGGGCAAGCCCGTCGCAAAGTTGTCAACTGGGTGAAAGTCGTCGCTCCCCCGCCGCCTCCGACCGTCACTTTTGCCCAAAAAGTCAAGGACGCCATCGGCATCCCGACGGTGGAAGTGCAAGGCGATGAGAAAGGGTTGGTGCTATCGGGAACGGTCGCCACGCAAGCGGAAAAAGAACGCGCCTTGCGCATCGCTCGCTTCATGTTGGGTTTGCCCCCCGTCCCACCCCCGACGCCACTGACCACTCCGACGCCGTTGATGGTCGTGCCTGGTGTGGGAGCCGCCCCCATGCCGACGCCACCGACAGGCGCCCCGACGGGAGCAGCCCCCGCCGAGCCCAGATTGTTGGATTTGCTGGAGGTGAAAGGGGGCAAGCAAATTCGGGTGGAGTTGCGGGTCTTGGAAATCAATCGGACGGCGTTGCGGGACCTTGGCGTGAACTTCCCTGGCTTAGCGGAACCAGCCGTTGCAGCGCCGCCAGGCGTCTTACCAGCGCCAGGCGTTGCAATCGGTCAAATCCCAAACCCAGCGACGGGTGGCGTGACAGGCGTCGCCCAGCGGACACCCATCCAGGCTTTCTTGCAAGCGTTAGAGCAGCGCAATGTCGCCCGCACGCTCTCCGCTCCCAGCGCCGTCGTCTTGAGTGGGCAAGAGGCGCGGTTCAATGTCGGGGGCGAAATCCCCATCCCCGTCGCCACCGTAGCGCCAGGTGTCGGGACGACGACAGCCGTGGAGTTTCGCCCCTTCGGGTTGGTCATGAGTGTTTTGCCGACGGTGGAGCCGAACGGCAAAATCCGCTTGACGGTCAGCGCGGAAGTCAGCGAACTGGACCCCGGCATCGCCGTCAACATCGGCGGCGCCATCATCTTCGGCACCCGCACCCGAAAAGCCAGCACGCAAGTGGAATTGGCGTCGCAGGAAACGCTGGTCATGAGCGGCTTAGTCCAACGCCTTACCCAAACCATCATCAACCGCGTGCCGTTGCTGAGCAAAATCCCCATCTTGGGCGAACTGTTCACCAGCCGCCGCTTCCAACAAGGCGAGACGGAACTGGCGATTTTGGTCACGCCCGTTCTGGTGGAGCCGACAGAGCAATGAGGGCGCTTAAGGCTGTCGGGCGAAAAGAGAGGCGAGGGTCTCTTTCAATTGGCGTCGGTGAATGGGTTTGGACAAGATGGCATCGGCACCTTTCGGTCTCGCCTCTGAGCCCCAACCCGTCATGACGATGACAGGCGTTTGAGGCGACCGCTCCTTGAGGCGGCGAGTAACTCCGTCCCGCTCGTGTGAGGCATGCCCAAATCGGTCAAGACGGCATCAAACGGTTCGCCTTGTGCTAAAGCCGTTTCAAAGAGGGCTAAAGCCGTGTCACCATCCCCTGCCGTCGTCACTTGGTGTCCCGCTTGTTGCAACATCGTCGCCAGCGAGAAGCGGACGGCGGGGTCATCGTCCACGATCAAAAGGCGCAAAGGAGGCAATGTCGGCTCCAAGGCAACCACAGGCACTTTCCCTGTCACGACCCGCAAAGGGAACAAAAGCCGCACTGTCGTCCCAACGCCGAGGGTGCTTTCTATTTCCACGCTGCCATCGTGCCGTTGCATCGTGCCATAGACCATCGCCAATCCCAACCCACTCCCTTTTTCGCCTTTGGTCGTGAAGAAGGGTTCAAACGCCCGCCGCTTCGTCGCTTCATCCATGCCAATGCCCGTGTCTGTCACTTCCACGAACGCCCATTCATCTCGCCGTCCCGTCCGAAGGATGATGATGCCGTGGGGGGTGCCTTTCGCCACGATGGCATCTACGGCGTTGAAAATCAGGTTGGTCAAGGCTTCCCGAATTTCCGCCCCGACGCCCGCAATGGGTGGCAAGGTCTCGTCCAATGCCATCCGCAGGTCAATGGTGATGCCTTCCCGCTGGGGTATGTCATACCAGCGGGGTTTGGTCAGGTCGGCGACCTGCCGAACCGCTTCGTTCAAGTCAACGGGTTCTAACTCCTCCTGCGGGTCGCGGGGACGATAGAAGGCGCGCAAGCGGTTGATGATGTGTGTCAAGTCGTCAAGGGCGCTTTGCATTTGCTCTGCCATCTGGCGGACTTTGGCATCCGAGTGCTCCTGCAGCACTTCCGCGTAAGCGACGATGGGCACGAGGGCATTGTTGACATCGTGGACGATGCCACTCGCTATCTGCCCCAACGCCCGCAACCGCTCCTGCTGGGCGAGGGTCGCTTGGGCGCGCTGCAACTCTTCGTAAGCGCGGCGCAAATCGGCAAACAAACGGGCATTGTGGAAGGCGACAGCCAAGTGTTCGCAAAGGGCGTTGACAAATTCACAATCGGCGTCGTCAAAAGCCGACGGTTCGGAACGCCCCTTGACCAGCATTCCCAACAGTTCATCGCCCGAACGGATGGCTTGAAGGAGCAAAGAGCGGCAACCCGCCTCAACGAGTTGAGCGGCGAAAGGCAAATCGGAGCGGGCGACATCGTTGATGAGAAGGCTTCCTGCCAAAGCCCCTGTCTCCTTTCGCAAGGCGTCAACGAAAGGAATTTCGTTGGCAGGGATGGGTTTGCCCCTTTCAATGCCCAACGCCTTAAGCGGTGGCTCGGCAAGGGCATTGGCTTCCAAAAGGACGAAAGCGTCGGCAGCAGGGTCGTAAGCAAACAACGCCAGCATCGTCCCCGGCAATTGAGCATCCAGCGTCGCGATGGTGACACGGGCGATACTAACGATGTCCAACCGTTGGGTCGCTGACTTGGCGACTTGATGGAGGACGGAAAGCCGCGCCGTTTGACGACGCAACTCATGGAGTTGCCGCTCCACTTCCGCCTCCGCCATCACTTGCTCGGTGATGTCCTGAAGCATCCGAACGACGAAAAGGGGATTGCCGTTGTCGTCCCGAACGACGGCGCTGCTTAAAATGACCGTGATGACTTTCCCATCGGAGCGGACATAACGCTTGCGCAAGGTGTAACTGTTCCGTTCCCCTCGCAGCAAAGCCTCAAAAAGGTGTTCGTCTTCGGCAACATCGTCAGGATGGGTGAAATCCACACACCGCATCCGATAAAGGTCGGCTTCCGAATAGCCGAGCATTTGCGCCAACTGGCGGTTGACAAAAAGGGGACGACCGTCAGTGGAAAGGAAGGCGATGCCGATGGGGGCGTTCTGAAGCAACCGACCCAACGCATAACTCGTCATCCCATCCGCCAAGACCGAATGGGCAATGGCGATGACCCCGACGATGTTGCCTTGTTCATCCCTGATGGGAGCATTCCGCCACTCGCAAATCACCGTCCGCCCATCCTTTGTGCGGTTGGCGTTCACATAGGTTGTGCCTGTGCCTTTCAGGATGCTTTCTACCACAGGCGCGACCCGCCCTTGCACGCCCTCAGGCACCAAAAGCGTCCACGAGGCGCCCAAAACTTCTTCCGCCGTCCAACCGAACAGACGGGCGGCTCCCCCGTTCCAATAGCAGATGCGCCCCTCCCTATCCAACACGACCACTGCCGCTGGCAACTGCTCTAAGATGGCTTGGTGCGACGGCAATAAACCTCCCGTCATCGGCGACGGGCGCAACATGGCTCATCACCCTTTTGAGATAGTGCCCAAATCATAGTGCGCCTGAACATGAAAGGGCACATTTCCCGACGCGCTGACAAAAACGCAAACCTTCGGTGCGCCGAAAAAGGTCTTACCCTTTCAACGCCGCACCGATGCGTTCCATCGCCTCGCTGATGATGGCATCGGGATAGGTGAGGGAGATGCGGAAGAAGCCTTCGCCTGCGGGACCGTAACCGCCGCCGGGCGTGACGGCGACATGGGCGCGCTCCAAAAGGAAGGTCGCAAACTCCTGTGAGTTGGCAAACCCATCGGGAATGGGCGCCCACACATACAGCGTGCCCTTGGGCGCTTCCACTGGGATGCCTGCCCGTCGCAACGCCTGCACGACGAAATCGCGCCGCCGTTGGTAAGTGTCCACGACGGGGCGGATGATGGACGGGTCTTGACAGAAAAGTTGCAACGCTTTCGCCCCCGCCCGTTGGATGGGGCGGAAGATGCCGCTGTCAATGTTGTCCTTCACCGTCGCCAACAGGCGCACCGCTTCGGGGTTGCCGACCGCCCAACCGATGCGCCAACCCGTCATCGCAAAAGGTTTGCTCAGCGACCCAAATTCAATGGCGACTTCCTTGGCGCCGGGCACTTGCAAAATGCTCGGCGCCACATAGCCGTCGTAAGTGATGTCCACATAGGCAGCATCGTGGCAAATCAGTAAGTTGTGCTGGCGGGCGAAGGCGACAACTTCGGCGAAAAAGTCCAGCGTCACGCAGGCAGTGGTCGGATTGTTGGGATAGTTCAGCCAAAGCAACTTCGCCCGCTTCAACACTTCTGAGGGGATGGCGGAAAAATCGGGCGTCCAGTTGCGGTCGGCGAGCAACGGCATCGGGTAACTTTGCGCCAATGCCAACAATGCCCCGATTTTGTAAACGGGATAGCCCGGCTCAGGCACCAAAGCGACATCGCCAGGGTCAAGGTAGCACAAAGCGATGTGGGCGATGCCTTCCTTGGAGCCGATGAGTGGGACGATTTCCGACTTCGGGTCTAACTCCACGCCGAAGCGATGGCGGTAATACTGGGCGACGGCGTTGGGAAAGGCATCCAACGGCCAATCACTGCCATAACGAAATCGGTCGGGGTCGTGGACATCCGTTACCGCTCGCACCAGTTCCAGCACCACCGGGTCAGGCGTTGGGACATCGGGGTCACCGATGCCCAAACTGATGACCTGAACGCCTTTCGCCCGCAACTCCCGCACTTTCGCCCCGATGGCAGAAAACAGATAGGGACCAAGTTGCGCCATCCGCCGTGACGGTTGCGCCATGCCCGTGACCTCCTCCGTTGCGTCTCAAACTGACAACCCTTTGAGGCACGAAAAAGGGAGCGAATAGGCACTTGTTGTCGCCCTCATTTTGGCATGGCACCTTAGCGATAGTCATGTGGCATCACCAAGGGCGCAGGAATTCCAACCGCAAGTGCAAAGCGATCGCCATGATGCCTTGCAAGGCGGCAGGCAAAAGGGTGGCGAACTTTGATTGCCCTGTTAACGCCTTATGGGCGATGGTGACCGTTTCCAAAGTCAGCAAGGGGATGAAAGGCATCCAGAGGCGAGCGACTTCGCCCCGCACGATGCCGCTGATGTTGACCAGCAAAAGCACGGCAAGGGTGCAAAGGGTGAGGGAGGGACGAAAGCGTTGCGTCCGCCACCAGTGAGGCAGGAAAGCGATGGTCAACCCCAACCATGCCCCACCTAAGCCCATCGCAAAGTCCAAAGGGTTGACAAAAAGCCAAAGCAGGTAACTTCGGGCGTGAGCGCCCGCTTGGGCATGATGGGCGGCGTTGGCTGCCAGCAAGGTCGCTATCGGTTGGAAGCCAAACAGCAACCAAGCGAAAAGGAAAGGTGCTGCCAGCAACACGAACATCCATAGCCAATGCACCAACGGAACGCCTATCATCATTTGCCGACCTGCCGATTTGCTAATTTGCCCGTCTGAAAATTGAGTGGCGGGCGAGTTGACCGAACCTGCGAGGGCACTCCAAAGAAGCCACAAAAAAAGGGCGGCGAGGGGAAAAGCGTTTTTGAAGGCTATCCACAATGCCAACCCACCCAGCAAGCCCGTCACCGTCGCCCAAGTCCAGCAGGGACGACGCTGCCATCGGACGGCGCCCGCCATCGTGGCGACGATGAGGAGCCAATGTAGGCTGTCCACTGCTGGCTGCCACCAAAGGGTAGCGGGGGTCGTGGCAGCAAGGACGACGGCGACGCTTTTGAATTCGTCGGAAGCGAACTGCCAAAGCAGCCAACCCCAAAGGATGAAAGCGAGGCAACCCGCCAAAACGCAAAAAAACGCACCCCACCAGGCTGCTTTCAATTCCCAGTCGGCAAGGATTTGCGTGTCTTGTTTGGGGTCAGGAAGGGGCAAAACTTTCCGCCACAGTTGGCGAATGCCCGCTAATGTCGCATCGTCCAGTGGCGTCCACCGCTGCAAAAGGGGATGGCGAGCGATGGCTCGTAGGGCGGCAAAAGTCAAGGGCAAACCGGGCGGATGGGTCGCGGCGTGGAAGGGCTTTTGAGCGAGCGTCTCATGGTAGTGGCGAAGATAGTTGTTCAACCCTTCCCGCTCCACTTGCCTCGCCTCCGTGAAAAAAGTCGTCGCAACAGGGCTGGCGATGGTCAACGCCCAAAACGCTGAGGCAGGTTGCATCGGGGTCAACATCGCAAAACTGAACCGAAAGAAAAGAGCGGTGACGAGGAAGGCAAACCACCAACGCATGGGGACAGGGGACGAGGGACAAGGGGCAGGGAACGAACTCGGAGTTATACGGGCGACGACGGCGAGCAAGAGGGCAAGGCTGGCGAAGGTGAGCGAAAGCAGCGGAAGAGTGAAGGGGAAAAGTTGCCGTTCTGCCCAAACCCATTCGCCCACGACCCCAAAAGGGACGCCCAACGCCAACGCCAAACCCAACAATGCCGTCCACGCTACTGCGACAGGGGTGGACAATGGAAACCGCTGCAACTTTTCACCACCTTCCTGCGACGCAACCTTCCGAGCCGTTCACCATTCGCTACTCGCCATTCGCTATTCGCCATTCGCTACTCGCCGAGATAAAGGTTGCGCCCTTGCACGAGGGCGAACAGTTTTCGGTCAGCGATGGAGCGATGGAGCATCCACAAGCCACAATCGGGATGAACCCAACGGATGCGGTCAGCGCCCAGGACTTTGACGGCGTGCTCAATGCGACGAGCGATTTCGTCGGGCGTCTCCACTTCGTTGTCCTTGATGTCCACGACGCCGATGCCCAACTTCAGTTCAGGCTTGACATCCCGAAAGACTTCCAATTCGTCGTAACCGCGTCGGGCGAATTCCAAAACGACATGGTCGGCGTTGAGGGCGTTGAAGAAGGGAACGAGGTCGCGCCAGAAACCTTTCTGAACGGTCTGACCGCCATAGTTGCCGAAACAAAGGTGCACTGCCCTTTCGCCCTTTGCGGCACCGAGGACATGGTTGATGACCTGCACTGCCCAACGCCAATCTTCGGGATGTCCTGTCAGATGGGCTTCGTCCACTTGAAGGACAGCGGCATCAATTTCCGCCACCTGTCGGCGCAAAATTTCGGCGATGTCCCAAGAGAGGGCTTGCTTGTCGCCGTAAAAGCGGTCAAGGAGCACCTGCGCCAGCATGTAAGGGCTGGTGACGGTGAACTTGAGGGGCTTCGTTGTCAAGGGGCGGACGAACTCAAAATCGGCGGGCAAATTCAACCTGCCCACGCCAATTTTGTCGATGACCACGCCAGCAGGTTGAGTGCGATAGTGCAATCGGGCTTCCTGTCGGAAAGCGGCGATGTCTTCGCGGGTGAACTGCGTTCGGATGCCATCCAACGGGCGGATGAAGTAGTCAATCATGCCCTGCGTTTCGGGATGGGACGGGTCAAAGCGCATCAATTCGCCGTCGCTGACGACATCAATGCCTGCCAACTCCTGCACCTTCAACACGACCATGATGGCGTCCCGAAGATGGACACGGTTGGGAAACGCCAAAAACCAAGCAGGCGCTGGATAACTGCCGACGACCGTCGTCAGGATTTCAGGTCGTTCCAATCGTTCCATCACTCTCACCGTCCTTTTTGCGTTGCCGATTTGCTGGCTAAAAGATGCAACCCAACTTCTTATGGCGCTACCGACCCAACTGTCAAGGGAGAAAGGGCGCATCAAAATTGGGGTGGCAGGTGATGCCCATGCGTTGCTACGAGCATCGGGAAAAAGAGGCGGTCGGTGTCTGCCAAAGTTGTGGGCGAGGTGTTTGCGAGGAGTGCCAGCAAGTGCGCTTTGGGCAAGTCCTTTGCCCTTCCTGTGCCGAACGGGCAAGGGCGGGAGGCGGCTGGTTCACCTTCCGCTTCCGCCTCCCACCCATAGAGCAGTTGTGGGAGGAAGTGGAAGAACTCGTTCGGGGCGCTGTCGGGGCGACTTGCCCTGAATGTGGGCGCACGGTGCAGCCCGAATTTGTCGCTTGCCCTTATTGCGGGGCGGCACTCAAAAAGCGATGCCCCAGTTGCGAGCGTCGCTTGCGCCCCGGCTGGCGTTACTGCCCCCATTGCGGTGCCAGCGTGTAAGGTGAGGGGAAGGATGCGAGTTGTTTCGTTCCTGCCCAGCGCGACGGAAATTATCTTTGCGTTAGGGGCGGAAAGTTGTTTGGTGGGCGTGACCGATAAGTGCACCTATCCGCCCGAAGCGCAG
>Ga0209670_100209_pt1 | contig 38160 bp, 42 predicted proteins | sample PerSpoBPS_BMetaG_FD_184741 | JGI IMG/M metagenome (GOLD analysis project Ga0209670, IMG submission 184741) | Thermal spring microbial communities from Yellowstone National Park, Wyoming, USA - Perpetual Spouter B (PS_B) MetaG (SPAdes) (version 3) | ecosystem: Environmental > Aquatic > Thermal...
GGTTGCGACAGTCCCCCGCAGGGGCAGGGTTTTGACCCCTGCTGGGAAAAAGGTCCTGGAACAGGCCGCCAAGGCTCTCGCGGGGAAGAAGAGCTAGCTTAGGGCCCTCATAACCAGATAAATCAGGAGCAGAGCTATTATCAGTATCGGAGAAGTTCCTATGAAGAGGCCGTCGGTCCTATACCCTATCAGGAGAAGTGGATGTATTTTCTCGATGTCTGTGAAATACCTTGCCAGAAACGGTATAGCTATGACCGCTAGACCCAGCAGTATAAGGAGTATTCCGAGGAAGGTTGTCCAGCTTGTGAGGTACTGCTGCTCCAACCCCCTACACCTCCCTTGACTTCCTGAGTATTGAGTTTGTCTCCTCGTCTGTAAGCTGGTCAAATCTCTCGTAGAACTGGCCTATGGCGTAGAAGTTTGTGGGTGTCTCAAGGCATATCACCTCGTCGGCGTGGCGCCGGAGTTTCGCAACAGTCTCCGGGGGTGAGACGGGGACTGCTACGACAACCTTCTCCGCACCCTTGTTACGGGCCATGTGGACGGCGGCCATCATCGTAAGCCCTGTCGCAAGACCGTCATCAACGAGTATGACAGTTTTCCCGGAGAGATCAGGCATCTCTCTCCCGCCACGGTATTCTTCAGCCCTCCGCCTCACCTCCCGCAGCTCCTCCCTCGCCCTCCGCTCAACGTAATCCCTCGACACACCCACAAGCCCCGCAATCTCCTCGTCAACGAACACCACGCCATCCTCGGCCACCGCGCCCACGGCAAGCTCGGGCTGTGCAGGCGCCCCAACCTTCCTTGAAATAACCACGTCAAGCGGACAGCCCAGCTCTTTGGCGACCTCGTACCCCACCACAACCCCGCCCCTTGGAATCGCCAGAACAATGCAGGGCCCCTGAATCCTCCGCTTGAGGAGCTTGGCGAGACGTCGTCCAGCATCCGTCCTGTCGTAAAACAGCAACCCGGCGAAACATTGCTGCAGAGATTTTTAGACATTTCGCCAGAAAATCGACAAAAACCAGAGAATTAATGCGAGGAGGACCACTGTGAGGGATAGGCTGTTGCTCCCCGTGTAAAACAGCGTCGGCACGGCCTTGCTGTAGCCCTCAAGCTCGACCGAGTAAGGCTTCCCGGTCACGGGGTTAATCATTCTTTCAACAGGTGCATATCCGTCGGTTAAAACCGGGTATTCGTCGAGCGGCGGGATGTATGTCCAGTGGTTTGCCACAACCTTTTCAGCCAACCACCCGTCTTTTACTCTGCCGACGGCCCCGTCAAGGCTGCATGGGTTCACGCAGGCCACAAGTATCAGGTTCTGCACAACCCCTCCACCATACTCCGATGCCTTGAAAACGTGGAGAGTGTTGAAAACACTTCCGACGGTCTTGTAGGCTGCCCAGAATATCTCGGATGTGTCGCCGGTCAGGGAGGCTATTATGTTGATTACGACAACCCCGCCGTCCGACATCCTGCTCTTCAAAAGCCTGTAAAACTCCGCAGTCATAAGATGGAACGGGATATACGTCTTGGCATATGCGTCAACGACCACGACATCGTATTTCTGGTCAACGTTTTGAAGATACATACGTCCGTCGTTGACGAAGACCTGCAGCCTGCCGTCGCTGGGCAGCTCAAAAAACCGCTCAGCCACCTCGACCACCGCCGGGTCAAGCTCCACTACATGGACCTCGAGTTCTGGATAGTGTTTCAGGAAGTATTTGGGTCCTGAAAAGCCGCCGCCCCCTATGAAGAGGGCTTTTGAGGCGTTGGGGTTGAGGGCTGGGCCCAGCTCGAAGAAACGTGTGTATGCGAAGATAAGCCTGTATGGGTCTAAGACCGACATGCCGCTGTGAGGCAGGCCGTTGAGGTAAAGTGTCAGTAGGTCGTCCTGCCTGACTACGGCCAGGCTGTTGTAAAGTGTCTCCCTTGTGTAGACAACCTCTCCACCGGCAGCGTTCAGGGATTGTGCAAAATATCCCGCCGGCGAGACTACCGTGGCGAAAACAACCAGAGTCAGAATCTTGGCCCTTAAAGTCAGGTAGTATGCCGACAGAGCCATCAGGAGGCCGCCGCTTCCAAGTATGACGGTTCTGACGTCGAGGTAGGGGAGTAGGAGGAAGACTGTGAGAAAGGTTCCGGCGATGCTGCCGACCGTTGAGAGGGAGTAGATATCACCCGCAGACGAGCCCACCCTGCTCCTCACCAGCGACATAAGTTTTACGGCGTAGGGGGAGACCATGCCTAGGGGAATTGTTGGAGGCGCCACCGTCAGAAGGGTCGCCACAAGCGGTGACGCCTGCTCGTTGAGACGTAGTCCCGCCACCAGCTCCAGGACGGGGGGCGAGAGGTAGGGTATGCTGAAGACCAGCAGGCCTCCCGTGAAACATATCGCCGCAAGCAGACGTATGTCTGCATGCCTGTCGGCAAGCCTTCCGCCAGCCCAGTAGCCTAGGGCCAGCGCTGAGAGAACAACCCCTATGAGGCTTCCCCAGACGTATATCGTGTTCCCGAAGACGGGTGCTAGAAGTCTGCTCGCGGAAAGCTCCAAAGCCATGACAACCGCTCCCGAGACCAGGACAAGCATGGACAGCCCTAGGTTTTTCAACACTAACTCTTCACAGCCCAAACCCCTAATATAGGTTTATCAACAACCAACCCAGCTGCAGTTGAGGAAATGAGTGAAGCACCCACCGGCCCCCGCGTCACGTATCAATGCGTGAGCTGCGGGAAGATCTTTGAGAGGGAGAGGATTACAAAGTTTGCGGAGACACAGTGCCCCTTCTGCGGCTACAACGTGATAAAGAAAGCGAGGTCCCAGAGCGCTAAGCTCATAAAGACAAGCGAGCTGGGACGCGACCCCTCCCTCACATACTTCGAAAGATAGCGTAGGGCTACCGATGTAAGGCCGCATAAATACCGAGATACGTCTTCGCCAATGTTCGCAACCTCAAGCAATAATAGCTCAAACACAGCTCCGAAGCGTGGTTCCTCAGTTGGGGGAAGTAGTAACAGGTGAAGTCTACAACCTGCTCGTCTGGCTTGGGACATCGTCGGGCATCTTCCTACTCGGTAGGGGGGTAGCCGGCCCCTTAGCAGACGTTGTATCACAGCGTCTAGGGGGGCTGACGAGGCTGTTGTTTACACTCATCTCCGCAGCCCCGCTGGGTGTGAAGGCCGGTGAGCTGACGCTGTCAAGCCCTGTTTACGGCGCCACCGTCTCAGCCGCCGCCCTCCTCTTTCTCGCCGCCGGCTTCAAGACCGTCAAGCTCATGGTAGTCGGAGATGTTTTAAGGGCGGTGGGCGTCGTCCGGGTGGGGGACTACATAGTGGTCGACGGGCAAACATACCGTGTTTCCGCGATGGATGCAACCCATACAACCCTTACGACACCCGACTTAAGACGTACATATGTCCCGAACGACTACTTTCTGGGCAGACAGTTTGTTAACATGTCTAGGTCGGGGGCCGGGGTCGTGTCCCTGTCCATCACCGTTGATGGGCGTAGAATAAGCCTCGCAGACGCAAAGCTGATACTGCTCAAGACCGGGACCGACCTGGCTAAGGGAGAGATGGCCCCCAGCAGGGCCCCGGAGGTCCGTGTAGTATCCGTGGACGGAGACTATGTAACCCTCCGCCTAATACTCTACGTCTTAAACCCCGCGAAGGCCGAGGCGCTCTCCTCCCATATATTGGAGAGGGTGTATGTGAAGCTCGCGGAGGCCGCGAAGGAGGCCGCTGTCACACTATGAGGGGGAAGACGTTTTCGACGACATACTGGATGAACTGTGCTTCAGACATCCGTGAAAAGGTTACGACCACACAGTTACGTGTCACGCCCAGAACGGCGTTGGCCCCCTTGACCGAAAACACGAGATACCATATTTTTCCATGCGCAAGGTACTCCTCATACTTACCTGTGGAGATAAGCGACTCACCGTACAACGCCACCTTGTCCACACCGGGGAAGTCTAGGCTGTCGAAGAAGATGACTTTTGTCGCCTCGGGGTTTGCCTCGTGGTACCGCTGGAGGTTTTCAGGCGGTATGCGGGCCTCCACCACCGCCCTGTAGTTGAGGAAGAGCTGGTATGAGAGGAGGCTGGCCACATAGTTGGCGAAGTGTTTGTTCTGCACAACGGTTAGGTATGTTTTACCGTTTCTTGTGAGGAAGAAAATGGTTGCCTGGATTGTTTTCAGCACCGGTGTGAGGGTTCCTCTCTGGTTGATGTAAACAACCTTATCTCTTGAAAAAGTTCCATAAAGCATGTTGCCCTTCATGTCCAAGTCGGAGACGGTCGTGATTAGCTCGAACTCCTTATCACCTATTTTCTCATTTTCCACTAATCTGAAATCCTTGAGCTTCTCAGCTATTTCATCCAGCGTCGTAGGCTGTTTTATCTCGAAAACCTTGGCCGACAGAACCATGTTCTTTCACCGGCTGAGCTGTTGCTTGATGTAGTCCTCAAGCGTCACGGTTGGTTTAAACCCAAGCTCTCGCGCAGCCTTTGAGATGTCCGCTACGCTGTATTTGATGTCGCCTTGGCGGGGTGGATGCATGACGACCCTGCCTTGGCTGGACAATTTAAGCACAAGGTTTGCAAGCTCATAGATTGTAGTAGCCCGTCCAGTGCCGAGGTTAAACACGTTAAACCCATCCACATCCTTCTCGACAGATAAGGCGATGGCGTTCGCAACATCCCTAACATGTATGAAGTCTCTGACATTTTTCCCATCGCCGTATATCTCCAGCGGCTTCCCCTCCTTCAGGTTTTTAAGGAATCTGTCCACGACGCCGTATGTCCCCACGCCCGCGCCAGTTCTCCCGTAGGCGTTGAATATTCTGAAAACCAACGATGGGACGCCGCTGTTTTCCAGCAATGTCTCCCCTAGAAGCTTTGTGTGACCGTAGACTGAGAATGGCTTTGGCGGTGCCTCCTCACTTACAGGTTCTTCAACGTCTCCATAGACGGCGGCCGATGATGTGAAAACGATTTTCTTAACAGAGTTTTTTACGCCTAGCTTGATGATGTTTTCTAACCCCCTAACATTTACTTTGAAAGCTTTCATGGGGTTGGACTCACATTCAGGTACGGAGGCGACGGCCGCCATGTGGATGATGGTCTCCGCCCCGTTGAGAACGTTGTCCAACCCTTCTGCGACGGTTACGTCATGTTTTACGAAACGTAGTCGTGGATGGTCGGGGAGGTTGCGTAAGTCACCTGTTGATAGGTCGTCAACAACCCTGACCGTGTAGCCTTTCTCGAGGAGGAGGTTTACGACAGCTGAGCCTATGAAGCCCGCTCCACCCGTAACAACCACTTCACCCAAGGCCGTAAACCTCCAGGTATTTGGGTAGGACAGCTTCCCATGAATATTTCTCCCTAACTGTTTTGTAGGCGTTTTCGGAGAGCTTTTCGGCTGTCTCCCTATCGTCGAGGAGCTTGCGCACCGCCTCTGCGAAGGACTCGTCGTCGCCGGGCTCAACCAGCAAGCCGGTGACACCGTTCTCAACGAGTTCAATGTTTCCGCCGACGCTTGTGGCTACCACAGGGGTTTTCAGGGACATTGCCTCCAAAAGGGCCGTACTCAGGCCCTCGGCTATCGACGGTAGCGCGAAGACATCGGAGCCCGCAATGTATTCTAGGGCCTTGCTATGTTCTACGTGTCCCACAAACTTAACGTTAGGCAGGCCTTTGGCTAGTTGCCGAAGTCTCCCGGCTTCAGGCCCGTCGCCGACGACAACGAAAACTGCGTCAGGGATTTTTTCCGCCGCAGCTATTAGGGAGCCTACATTCTTCTCCCTCGAAAGTCTTCCAACATAGACTACCTGCCGCCACCCAAGTCTTACCCCCTGAATCTTCTCCCTCTCCACGACATCTATGGCGTTAGGTATGTGGATGACCTCCCAGCCCTTCCTGCGGTATGTTTCAGCGGCATGGCTGGAAACGGCTGTTACTGCGTCTGCCCAGCCCATGAACTTTTTCTCAAAGTATGCGGCAGCCCTGCCCAGCAGTGTCCCGTGCAGTATTTTCACCTGTTCTGCGTAAACTCCGTGAAGTGTGAGGACTCTTCTCCCAGCGGGGGTGAGCCTCATGGCTGGGGCTGAGGGGATGCTGTTGGCGTGGACTACTCGTGCCTTATATCGCCACGCCTTGAGGGATGAGGTAAGCATGAATGAGGGGTTTTTCAGCCCCTTAAAGTTCAGGATGAAGGTGTTGTCCGATGATATGACGCCAACCCTGTAGCCGAGCCTGACGAGACATGCGGCCAGCCCCGAGACATGCCGTGCAACCCCGCCAGCCCCCGAGTATGTAGGCGAGACCAGCAGAACGTCAACATCCACACCCATCCCGTTTGAAAACTACCTCGTCAGGATATAGCTATATATTTGCGTCCTGGCTTGTCGTCCCGGTGACTGAGGTCTGGGCAAGGTCAGGACACGTAAGGTTAAGACATTGGCAAAAGAGATCAAGGAGCTGTATCCTGACAGGGTTTCGGCGGTTTTTGAGGAGAATAAGAAGCTTGTGAGGGAGGTTTTGGAGGGACGTTTCTCCAAGAAGCTGTCTAACAAGGTGGCCGGCTACTTGGTTAATTTGAAGAAGCTTGAGCTGAAAAAACTAAAGGCTGAGGAGGGGGCGGAGGCAGCAACGGAGCCCTCAACGCCTGAGCCTTAAAGCGAATACGGCGACAACGATGATTACTGCCAGCGCAATCGCTGGGAGTAGTAGATCAAGTGGAAGGCCGGCCGGCGGCGTGGCTGCTGTCTGCGTGGGCGTTGGTGTGGCTACTGCCGTGGTCTGTGTAGGTGTGGTCTGAGCAGTGGTTGTGGCTGTAGGGGTTGTCCGTGTGGGCGTCTCCGTGAGTGTTATGACGGTAGTGTATGTCTCTATGTATGTCGTCCCAGGCCTAGTGACGGTTTCCCTATAGGTTGTCGGCTGCACTACCTGTACGGTGGTGTAGGATGTCCCGGGAAAGCTTGTGGTGAACCTCTCAGTAGTGCCCGTGATTGTTTTTGTCAAGGTGAGAGTGGTCGTTATCCCTAAGTCGGGTAATTCAAGAGACATCGTTGTACCGGCAAAAGTGAAGCCCTCGAAGGCAACTCTTACTGTTGCGGGAACCGTTTGAACAATGTATGTGATGATGTCGGTAACCGTCACTCTTTCGCAGAACTCCCGCCCCACACCCCATATGGGCATAGGCATGGTTATTCCCTGTGTGGCTATCTGTACGGTCTCCATTCCGGTCGTGGTTACTGTTGTACCGCCTTCAACCGCTGTAGCTGTGGTTGCGAAGGTCTGCTGGTTTATTACGGTGGAGAAAGTGGTTCCTGCGAAAGTTGTTCCGGGTATTACCCAAACACTTGGAGGCTGCTGTGCTGTAAAATAGACCGTACACTGCCTCCCCGGCTCACGTGTCTCCATTATCAGCAGGAAGCCGGGTATCTCCAGTGTTACTGTTCCGGTGGTTCCTGAAACTGTCACCTCGGTTGTGACCGTCGTAGGCTGCACTGTGACAACTCTTGTGGTGGTTGTTGTTATAACATTCTGGCTGTAAGCATATCCAGCGAAACCTAGAAGTACAATGACTAGGACAAGGAATGATGATTTCCTCATGAATTACTGTACAGGTGCTTTGATATAAATATAGCGGAAGGGAATATTATACGTCGAATTGGGTGTTAAGATAGGTGACATAATACCGGAGGAGGCTGTTGAGAAGAGCTCGCTCCAGAAGCTTTCAGGCAAATCGGTGGCGCTGGACGCCTACAACATCCTCTACCAGTTTATCGCGACGATAAGGGGGCCTGACGGCAGGCCCCTGATGGATAGGAGGGGTAGAATAACCAGCCACCTCAGCGGCCTCTTCTTCAGGACTGTCAACTTCCTCGAAGAAGGGCTGCTCCCCGTCTATGTCTTCGACGGCCGGCCGCCGGAGCTCAAGAGAAAGACAATCGAGAGGAGGAGGGAGTTGAGGATGGAGGCCTTGGAGGAGTATGAGAAAGCCCTCGCCGCAAAAGATTTCGAGGCCGCCAGAAGGTATGCCCAGAGGGCCGCGTCCCTGGAGGCCTACATGGTTGAAAGCTCCGCCGACCTGCTGAAGGCCATGGGCGTCCCCTACGTGATGGCGCCGGCTGAGGGGGAGGCGCAGGCAGCTTACATGGCTTCGAAGGGCTCGGTCTACGCCTCCGGCTCGCAGGATATGGATTCGCTGTTATTCGGCTCACCCCGTCTCGTCAGGAACCTCTCGATAGTAGGGCGTAGAAAGCTACCGCGACGTAACGAATACGTCGAGGTCGAGCCCGAGATAATACACCTCCAAAAACTCCTTGAAAGCCTCGAGATAACCCGGGAGCAGCTGGTCGACATAGGTCTCCTCGTTGGAACAGACTACTCGCCTCAGGTGAAGGGGGTGGGGCCTAAGACGGCCTTGAAAATAGTCAAGGAGTATGGCTCGCTCGAGAAGGCGGTTGAAAAAGGTGTTGTGGAGATTGACTTCGACTACAACGCCGTTAGGAAGCTCTTTCTCAACCCGGCTGTGACCGACAGCTACGTCCTAGAATGGAAACCACCCGTGGAGGAGAGGGTTTACGAGATACTTGTCGAGGAGTTTGACTTCTCAAGGGAGAGGGTTGCTAAAGCTTTAGAGGGTTTGAGAAAGGCCGTTGCAAGAAAGTCGTCTAGCCTGGACGCGTTCCTCAGCTAGCCTGCTCCAGCAGCTCCACCACTTTCCTCTCCTCGTCGAGGCTTGAGACCCTGACCTTCCCATGTATCTCAAGCTTCATCAAAATCTGGAGGAGCTGGGACATCGTTATCTTCGGGTCATGCCTTCTATATTCGTCGTAAAGGTTCTGGAGGAGGGCTTTCCCATCGAGCTTCCTTAAAACCTCCAAGACCTGTATGTAGGCCTGCAACCCAGCTCAGCCAATCATCATCAAGGGCTTTTCCGAGGCCCGCAGGACCTCCCCAATCTTCTCGTACTCCCTCAAGAGCGCGGGCGATATGCTCGGCCTTACGTGTAGGAGTGCTTCCTCAAAGTCCCTTTTCGTAACCTTCTCAGCGTTCTTGTCACGGCGGAGTGCTGCAAGCCCAGCCTCCCTGCATAAAGCCTCTAGGTCGGCTCCCGAGAAGCCCTCGCAACGGCTGGCCAACACCTCTATGTTCACATCCTCGGCCAAAGGCATCTTCCTAGTATAGATGTAAAGTATCTCAGCCCTAGCTTTCTCGTCCGGCGGAGGTATGAGCAGGAGTCTGTCGAACCGTCCAGGCCTGAGGAGCGCGGGGTCTATCAGGTCCGGCCTGTTTGTCGCACCTATCACCACTATGTCGTTCAACTCCTCTATTCCATCAATCTCGGAAAGCAGCTGGCTGACGACACGGTTTGAGACACCTGAGCTGTCGTCGATCATCTCCTTGCGGGGAGCTATAGCCTCTATTTCGTCGAAGAAGATCACTGCTGGAGCTGCCTGCCGTGCCTTCCTGAAAATCTCCCTTATCGCCTTCTCAGACTCACCCACCCATTTCGAAAACACCTCTGGACCTTTGATCGTGATAAAGTTCGCCTCACTCTCCGTGGCCACGGCCTTAGCCAGCAACGTCTTCCCGCATCCCGGAGGCCCGTAGAGAAGGACGCCTTTCGGCGCCTTGATGCCGAGCTTTTCAAACTTGTCCGGGTATTTCAGCGGCCACTCAACCATCTCGATAAGCTTCTGCTTAACGTTTTCGAGGCCGCCTATATCCTCCCACCGCACGGTCGGGGTCTCTATCTCAACCTCGCGCAAAGCACTAGGCGTGATCTCCTTGTATGCGTCGATGAAATCCTTCATAGTTACTTCAAGGCTGTTAAGTATCTCGGGAGGTATCCGTTCACCGGAGAAATCTATGCTGGGCAGTATTCTCCGTATGGATTTCATGGCTGCTTCACGGCAGAGGGCCGCGATATCGGCTCCAGTGTATCCACGGGTCATGTCGCCCAGCTTCTCAATCGAAACATCTTTTGCCAACGGCATCCCACGGGTGTGGATGGTGAGGATTTCCACACGGCCTCTTTTATCGGGTATACCTATCTCTATCTCGCGGTCAAACCTCCCCGGTCGGCGGAGAGCAGGGTCTAAGGCGTTAGGCCTGTTGGTTGCGCCTATGACGATGACGTTGCCTCGGCCCTCAAGCCCGTCCATTAACGCGAGCAGCTGAGCGACAACACGTTTCTCAACCTCACCCGTCACCTCACTTCTCTTAGGGGCTATTGCGTCAATCTCGTCGATGAATATTATGCTGGGAGCCTCCTCCTCCGCCTTCCTGAAAATCTCCCTCAACCGGGCCTCTGTCTCACCATAATACTTGTTCATGATCTCGGGGCCGTTGATCAGGATGAAGTTTGCCTCGGCCTCTGTTGCGACCGCTTTAGCTAGTAGCGTTTTGCCGCAGCCTGGTGGTCCGTAGAGAAGGACTCCCTTAGGCGGGTCTATCCCCAGCTTCTGGAAAAGCTCCGGGAATCGGAGGGGCAGCTCAATCATCTCCCTAACCCTCTGAATCTGCTCCTGCAGCCCTCCGATGTCCTCGTATGTCACGGTCGTCCTCAAAGACTTTTCCTGGACAATTCTGCTCTGTATGACCAGCTTTGTTTTTGGCGTGATTTTCGCTATCCCCATAGGCCTCAGCTGCACAACCGCGAAGGTGAACAGGTTTCCGAAAAACAGTACGGGTATTATGTTGCGGTGGACTACCGGGTACTCTATTAGCCTGCTTTTGACAAGCTTTGTGAAGTTTTCATCAGCTTTGATTGATGTGTTGTAGGGCGCTAGGACTACGAGCTGGGCTTCCTTTACGTTGGCCTTCCTGACCACGACGTAGTCGTTGAGCGACACCCCCGCGTTGTTCCTGATGTGGCCGTCTATCCTGATGATGTCCTTCTCCTTCTCGTCCTCAAAATATCCCAGCCAGACCGTTGCCGCAGTAAGCTTCTTACCCCTTATCTCGATAATGTCGCCGGTTGAGAGACCCGCCTCAGCTCCCACGTTCCTATCTATCCTGGCTATGCCGTAGCCTACGTCCCTCTGCTTAGCCTCCGCAACACGGAGCCTCAGCTCCTTTACACTCATTCAGCAAAAATCTGTTGACGCTTAATTTAAAGCATATCCCAGCCCGCACATCCAATAAATTATAACTGTGAATGCATATAGCCAAGGGCGTAACCCCAAAGCACATGAGCGGCGGAGAAATCAGGCCCATTTTCTGGGACGCTAGGAGAGAGGAGTTGGTGCTTCTGGACCAGCGTCTAATCCCTGATAAGACAGTCTACGTCCGTTGCCGAAATTACCGTCAGGTGGCTTACGCGATAAAAAACATGGCTGTTAGGGGGGCGCCGGCAATAGGGGTTGCGGCGGCATACGGGATGGCCATAGCAGCCCTCAAATCAGGTGCGAAGTCCAGACAAGCCCTACTCAAAGAGCTAGCCCATGCGAAGGAAATTCTCTCAAAAACACGCCCGACGGCCGTAAACCTCTTCTGGGCCCTAGAGCGGATGATGATGAGGGCTGAAGGCTTTGAGGGCGGGGTGGATGAGTTGAAGGAGGCGCTTCTCGAGGAGGCGGCTAAAATTCTGCAGGAAGACATAGCCGTGAATAGGGCGATTGGAAGGTTTGGGGCCGAGCTGATACCCGACGGGGCCAGGGTTCTGACCCACTGCAATTGAGCCAGTCTTCTGGCTCAGCAGAGTGCGGGTGCCTTGGCCACAGCGGGCTACGGCACTGCTCTGGGAGTTATCCGGGCGGCGGTTGAGCAGGGGAAAAATGTGACTGTTTACGCAAGCGAGACCAGGCCGCGTCTTCAGGGAGCTAGGCTGACAGCCTACGAGCTGAAAATGCTTCGAATACCCTACGTGGTCGTGCCGGACACAGCGGTGGCGTTCCTCATGTACAGGAAAATGGTTGACTGCGCCGTTGTCGGTGCGGACAGGGTTATCGCCAGAACAGGTCATGTCATCAACAAAATAGGGACGCTCTCGGCGGCCGTCAACGCCAAGCACTTCAACATCCCCTTCTACGTAGCGGCGCCCTTCTCAACAATCGACACAAAGCACAATGTTGAGGAGGTTGTGATAGAGGAGAGGTCCGAGGATGAGGTCCACTATGTTGGGAGGACGAGGATAACGCCGCGTGGAGCCAGGGCAATAAACTATGCCTTCGACATAACGCCGCCGGAGCTAGTTACCTACATCATCACCGAGAAAGGAATTTTCAAGCCTGAGGAACTGTGGAAATTTATAACCGGCTAAGGCGTTAATCTTTCAGTGAAACACATATGTCGTCTCTGAGGCTACGCGTGTTAGTTGTTGTTTTCTCCGCGGCCGGTCTATATCTTACGGTCTACGCACTTTCGGAGATGGGGCTTGTACTTAGAGACTATGCCCAAATAGTGAACTCCGCGGTCCTGGTGTTTGCAGGCATCTTCATCATTAGGCTGGCCGGAAGCTACATAGTGAGGACCTTCAAACCACTAGTCGGACAGCAGGCCGCAGGCGTTTCCCTGATTTTCCAGCTGTTGGGCTACATTGTGATTGCGGTTATAGTACTCTCGTCTTTCGGGCTCTCGCCGCAGGCAGCGTTGGCGGGCGGCACCCTGACGGGGCTTGTAATAGGTTTTGCTGCCCAGACAACCCTCTCCAACGTCATCGCAGGAATCATCATACTGTTCTCTAGGCCGTTCAAGATAGGTGATAGGGTGGCTATAATCACAAGCGCCATACCATACCAGTGGGCCTTTCTCCCCGGCTACAAATTCTTCTCAAGAGACTATGTTATACCGGCCTACACCGGAGTTGTGGAGAATATGAGCCTGATGTACACAACCCTAGTGACGGACGACGGGCTCGTCATAAAAATCCCGAACAACCTGGTCCTCTCGAACTCGGCTGTAGCAAACTACTCCGAGGTCACTGAGCGTCTCCGAAAGCTCCGCTACGAGTTCCCCGTAACGCTGAACCCTTCAGAGGTCATCGCGGCGATAAGGGAAAAGTTGAGGGACAACCAATACATTAGGGATGTTTACATCGAGGAGCAGAGCGACAAAACCTACTACATAGTCGCCGTTCTCTTCGAACCACCTTATGGTGTGTGGCAGCAGGTTAAATCGCAGATACTTGAAAACGTAATAGAGGTCCACAGGTCTCTTGTAGCGCAGCAACAACAGTTTAATAGTAACCAGCCGACGGGTAATCAGGTTAGGCCATGAAAGCCAAGAACTACAGAAGGCCCGAGGGCATGACCTATGCAAGGCACGAATACATCCACGGGGCCCCACCGTCAAGAATCACAAAATACACGGCCGGTGTCTACAGAGATGACTACACGCATGAGCTGCTGCTAGTGCCTGAAACAGACCTACAGATACGTGACGTATCAATCGAGGCGGCTAGGATTACGGCCAACAAGGCCTTGACCGAGAAGCTGAACGACAGGTTTTACCTTGAGATAAAAGCCCACCCGCACCATGTTTTGCGTGAGAACAAGATGATATTCGGGGCGCATGCTGACAGGCTTCAGGAGGGTATGAGGAGGGCTTTCGGTAAACCCATCGGCCGCGCCGCCCGTGTCGAAGCCGGCCAGCCTGTTATGAGGCTCCTAGTTTACGAGGACGGTGTAAGGGCAGGGCGTGAAGCACTGGAGTTGGCAGGGAAGAAACTCCCCAAGAAATACTACATAGTGGAGAACCTGTTGGCCCAGCGTGCATAGGTTGCCGTCCTCCGCTGAAGTATACTTCGACGGCGCCGCCCGTGGAAACCCAGGGCCGGCCGGCGCAGGGATTATCCTAAAGGTTGACGGCCATGTCGAGAAGATAAAGCGGTATTTGGGGCGTAGGACAAACAATCAAGCCGAATACCTGGCCCTCATCAAGGCGTTGGAGGTTCTGGCGTCTATTGGTTGTAGGAGCGTAACGGCATACACCGACAGCCAGTTAGTGGTTAACCAGTTAACCGGACGTTACAGGGTGAGGGACGCGGAATTGAAGAGGCTTCACAGCCGCGTCTCTGAGCTGGTGAAAAAGTTTGAAAAATTTGATATAGTTTATGTTAGCCGAGAGGCTAACAGGGAGGCTGATAGGCTGGCTAACCAGGCTATCGATGAATCTAGTGAGTGACCGTTATCACAGCTTTCTGCTCAACGTTTTTCTTGGCAGCCTCCCTAGCCCTCTTCAACATCAGCTCGAACTCTTCCTCACTCATGCAGTGGCACATGGCGGTTTAACGGGTTGCCGCTTGCATATAAAGAATTTCTACCTACAAATTTAATTTGTCTCGCGGTTCAGGCAGGGTTATGGGACGTGTGTATAAGATATCGGGTTTGAGGAAGGCTATAGCGGAAAGGCTGGGCTATAGCCTGAGAACCGCTCTGCCGGTTGCTTTGATGACTGATTTTGACGCCTCCAACCTATTCAGCCTTTATCGCGTTTTGAAGGATAGGCATGGTGCTGAGGCCCCCAGCCTAACATCGCTATACGTCAAGACTGTCGCGGATGTTTTGAGGAAAAACCCTGACTTTAACGCGGTGGTGGAAGGCGATGAAGTCAGGGTGCTTGACGAGGTTAACATCGCCGTAGCCGTCGACACACCCCGCGGCCTTTATGCTCCGACAATACAGAACGCAGACCAGAAAACACTACATGAGATTGAGGCGGAGCTCAGAAGGCTTGTGGAAAAAGCAGTCAAGGGAACAATAACGCTGAACGAGCTCACAGGCCACAGCTTCACGATAAGCAACCTAGGACACAGAGACATCCTCTACTTCACACCCATAATCAACCCGCCAGACATCTGCATACTGGGAGTGGGAGGGGTGAGGGACTACGGCTCAGGACCCAGAGGCCATCTCACACTTGTTTTCGACCATAGGGTTGTCGACGGAGCACCCGCCGCAAGTTTTCTTTCCGAGATAAAGAGCTCCCTCGAAAAGGTACCCGTAACAGGTTGAGCCACACGGTTATTACAAGGCTTCATCAGATATGTTGACGTGGTTGAAGCCATAGCGGTCTTGGCCAGCCATAGCGCTCTGGATGTTTTGGACGGGGCCAGGGATGAGGGCTTCAAAACAGTTGCGGTAGCCAAAACCGGTAGGGAAAGGGCTTACAGAGAGTTCCCTGTCGTCGACCATTTAATCGTGCTGAACGACTACGCCGAGCTGGTCGAGTCCGATGTGCAGGAGAGGCTCAGAAACATGGATGCTGTCTTCGTCCCCAACAGAAGTTTCGCGGTCTACGTGGGATACGACAGGATAGAGAATGATTTTAGGGTCCCTGTTTTCGGCAACAAGTTTCTGCTTAGATGGGAGGAGAGGACCGGACAGGCAAACTACTACAGACTCCTTGACGCGGCCGGCGTAAGAAGGCCTAGGACCTACAGCTTGTTGGATGTAGACGGGCCCGTGCTGGTTAAGATGCCTGAAGCCCGGCGGCGGGTTGAGAGGGCTTTCTTCACCGCGGAGGGCCGCGGAGACCTTGAGGAAAAACTCGAGGAATTGAAGAAGGCGGGGCTGGTGGATGAATATTCTCTTAGAAACGCCTCGGTTGAGGAGCTCGTCCTAGGCGCCCACTTTAACGCAAACTTCTTCTACAGCGTAGTGAAGAGTAGGCTCGAGCTGCACAGCATCGACCGCCGCATACAGTCAGACATAGACGGACTCTACAGAATCCCGGCATCGGACCAGATGAGGCTGAAGCACAGACCCAGATACATAGAGGTAGGACATGAGCCTGCAACGATACGTGAAAGCCTGCTCGAAAAAGTCTTTGAAGCCGGACACCGATTTGTCAAGGCCTGCTCAGAGCTTGCCCCGCCGGGGGTTATAGGGCCTTTCACCCTACAGTTCATCGTCACACCGGAGCTTGAGATCGTTGTATATGACGTGGCCTTGAGGATTGGGGGTGGGACAAACGTTTACCTTGGGGTTGGTGGTCAGTACAGCAAGCTTTACCACGGCAGGCCTGTTTCGATGGGCCGCCGCATAGCGATGGAGGTCAGGGAAGCCGCTTTAGAAGGGATTTTGTCGAGGGTGACGACTTGAACCTAACCGTAACGACTCTGGCAAGCCACACAGCCCTCCAAATACTACGCGCTGCAAAGAAACACGGCTTTAAAACAGCCGCGATCACAGAACCCCACAGGGAAAAGTTTTACAAAGGCCTTGGCTTTATCGAGAAAACATACGTGGCAGGGCCCGACGAATTGGACATGCTTGTGGAGCCGCTGAAGGCGGAGAACGCGGTCTTCATACCGCACGGCAGCTTCGTCGAGTACTGCGGCCCAGAGAGAGCCGCGTCATTCAACATACCTTTCTTCGGCTCCAGACAGCTAATCGGCGTTGAAGCCGTTCAGCTGGAAAAGATGGCGCTCCTCGAGTCGGCCGGTATCCCCACGCCGAAGACGTATAAAACAGCTGGGGAGGCTGAGCCTCCTGTGATAGTGAAGCTTGCGGGGGCTAAAGGGGGGCGCGGCTACTTTGTCGCAAAGGACAGAAGAACTTTGTTGGAGAGGCTTCCGTCCAGCGCCGGCTACATTATGCAGGAGTATGTGGTCGGCGTCCCCGTGTACGTTCATTATTTCGCCTCACCCATGTTTAACAGGGTCGAGCTCTTCGGGGCGGACATACGTTATGAGGCAAACGTGGATGGAAGGGTTCTCGGACTACAGGAGCCAACCTTCGTAGTAGTTGGAAACAGGCCCCTAGTCCTGAGGGAGTCGCTGCTGCCCCGGCTCCTAGAATACGGTGAGAGGTTTGCATCCGCTGTTGAGAAGAGGCTCGGCGAAAGGATGGTCGGCCCCTTCTGCCTTGAAGCAATAATCACGGACAGGCTTGAGGTAAAGGTCTTCGAGTTCTCAGGCCGGATTGTCGCCGGCACAAACGTCTACATGGGGGTCGGCTCACCCTACTCCACCCTCTATTTCGACAACCCGATGGACATGGGTGAAAGAATAGCCCTCGAGCTGAAAATAGCTCATGAGCAAAACTTGCTTGACATGGTTACATCCTAGCCGGCAAACTTTATAGCATGTTATGAGGCGTTTACCCTAGAAGTTGTTAGACTGGAACAGTATAGGGCTTACCCAGATAGGGATTGTCGCGAGCCCGGCGCGTGAAACCGAGGCTATGTGCATCTTACATGAGGGGGAGGAGAAAAGGGTCACAACCGAGACGCTAGTGCTTATAGACAACCGGAACGGGAATAAGATTCTAGCGGTCTGCCGTCGTGGAACCGGGGCCAACGATGCCCTGAAAACCGACTACTACAACCCGGGAATTGCCTACGCCAAGCGGGGGAAGGGCCCCAGCACCGCTAAGGAGTTTTACGGGTTTAACCTGGTTGTGATAGGGGATGTAACCGACGGGGAGATTAAGCAGAATAAAATCATTATAGCTCCCGCCTCGCCTGTCTACACGTTTCCCGACGATTTTAACCCGATGAAGCTGCTGTCGAAGAGCAGCCACACCCTGGGATACTACGCGACGGGAAGCCCGCTGTGGAAGGTTCCGCTGCTCACAGAATACATCTCACACCACATAGGCGTGTTCGGCATAACAGGCTCCGGCAAGTCCTACCTAACCCGTTACCAGATAATCCCGTTGCTTAGAAACGCAGGATACGATGTCATGATATTTGACTGGAAGGGAAGCGACTACGCACCCTACTACAAAGACGTCGTCAACATGGGAGACATCCAGCTCGACGAGCAGTCAGTCTACTCATACCTAGCCGAGAAACTGAAAGGTTTTGGTGGGGGCAATACGGGCGATACCCTTCTCGGATATTTGGAGGAAGTTGTCTCGGAAGGCGATTGGAGAGGTAAAACCCTAGAAGAAACAAGGAGGAGAATTTACGATAGGCTCTGTGAAATAATCAAGTCGGACAACCGGGATAACAAGGGTGCTGTAAACCAGTGGGGGCAAAGATACTTGCGGAGGGCGGAGGCGTATTTCAAACAACTTGACGACGACGACTTCAAACCCATAGCCGGAACGAAGACACCGGAGGAACTCTACAGCATGCTTAAGGAAAAACACCTTCTAACAATAGACCTGAGCCTTGGCTCGAAGGAGCAGAAGCTGACCATCTTCCTATCCATCATCCGTTATCTGAAAAAGCTGATGGAGGCCAAGACCGAGCTGAACGTGGCCCTAGTAATAGATGAGGCCCCACAGTACTGCCCATGGCAGTATAGGGGAATCGAGGAGGAGACGACGAGGGAGATAATAGGCTCGGCCGCCCTCGGAAGGTCCTATAAGCTCTCGCTTGTCCTGATATCTCAGGGCATAGCTGGGGAGATAGGGATTAACGCCGCGGTGAGAAGAAACCTGAACACCCTCTTTGTGGGCAGAATTCACCCACTGGACGCACAGGAGGCGGAGAAGTTTTTCGCAACAGCAGCCGTGGACCCCTCAAGCCTCTTAAGACTTCCAGAGGGCCAGTTTTACGTGATAGGTAAAATGAACCCTTCACCGGTCCCACTTCTCATAACCTTCGAAATACCCGAGGATGAAAAGGTTGGTGGGAGAAAGTAGCGAAATCCCCGACCTACTCAGGATACCGCGGCCTCTCCAGGAAAAGTTCTACGCGGCTGCGCTGGAAGAAGCCCAGACCCTATCAAAACAGATCGCGGATTTCTCGTCAACCGTGGAGGAGATATCGCGAATGATAGGTGGAGGCGTCTACGTCGTTAAAGCCAGCGATGAGTGGAGGGATTTTAAGATAGGGGTTGTTGACGGCTCCGACGTACCGGCGGTAAACGACCGCATAGGTCTTAGGTACGGCCTCTACTCGGTTGCCTACAAGCTTTTCAAGGGCCTCGACCCGGTTGATGACGGGGAATGGTTCTACGGGGACAGGCTGTCAGGGAAAATAAGCATGCAGAGAGAGAGCTTCCTCAAAATACTCGACCTCTTAACAACATACTATGAACGCTACGCGGCCCGCAACATTCTTAACCAAGTCGACCTTGTAATGGTTGATGGAAGCTTTTTCGGCTATAGGGCCGGGTGCAGCATGGTCAAGGAGGAGGAGCTAAACTGGACCGACGGCTTAACCAACACAGCTTTCAAAACGGTCTTCGACCTGATATCGAGGATTAATGATTTAACAGTTGAGCTAGTGGAGAGCGGCAAGGCTTTCGGCGTGATCAAACGCGTCTCCACCATGGCGCTGGACGGATACATGTGCTACCTTTACGGGCCGCAGAGAGGCGTAACACTCAGCGACAGGTCGGTTCTAGGCATGCTCATGAAACCCGGAGAGGTCTTTGACTACGAAAACGTCTTCGGCCAAAACCTGCGGTTCGACGTATTGACATGGTACAGGAAGACCTACATGGACAGCTCCATTAAACGGAAGGAGCCTGAAGTTATTCTAAGAAAGGCTGAGAGCCGTGTTTTTCTACAGCTGGTTGCCGACCTCACACCTCACAGGCCTGGGAGAGGTGGGTGGAAGTCCTACGAGAACGCACCTGTTGTCAGGGCTGCACGCAGTACAAAAAGGGTTTTTGTGAAGACCGTTGAAGACATCCCACCTATATGTGTTGAGTTTTCGTCCACGATGCCTGACAGGCTACGGGAACTGGTCCTCTCCTATGTTTACGGGACAGCTAACCCAGCCACAGGTCTTCCGCTGGCGCTTGACCTTGTCGATGACCTAGTGTCCCTACCCCGCGGCGTATGCAGGGAGTTTGTTAACGAGATCGAGGCGGAGATGCTGCGTAGAGGGTTTAGCAGGGAAAGCCTACTCGCGGTCTTCTCACGCTACAACCCGCAGAAAGAAGAGGGCTAGCCAGGGCTGTGGCTAGACCTAGCCTCCTCGACCTTCCTAGTAACTATTTCATGCAAGACGCTGCCATCTATTTTCCCCCGATACTTTTTCATCAAATCCCCCATGAGCTTCTTCACTATACGTGGGTCGGTGATTTTATCTATGTTGGCGTCCACCAGTGCCTTGACCTCGGCCTCAACCTCATCCATGCTGGCTGTCACCAGCCTCAACTCCTTCAAACCCGCTTCTAGTGTTGCCGTTGGATGCTGACTCAGCCATCCTAGGACTGTCGGCAAAACTTCCTTGCTAAACTTCGAGGCGGCCAGGGCTTTGAAGACCTCGTACAGCTTTTCCTCGCTGAGGTTTTCAACGGGGTAGCCCTCCCTGCCGAGGTTTGTCAAGGTCTCGGAGAGCGTTGCCGCAACCACGGTGGGTGGAAGCCCGAGCTCAGTCACAACCTTCTCGAAAAACTCCTCGCGCTCAACATCAACGAGCTTCTCAACAAGCTGCCAGCTGAGGCCGTAGGTTGAGGCCAGCCTTCTCTTGGTTTCCTCAAGTGTTTCTGGGAGGTTTTCCCTGATACGGGATATAAGGTCCGGGGTTATGGGGTATGGCGGTATATCTGTCTCGGGGTACATCCTCGCAGCCCCGGGCCTAGGACGCATGTATACTGTTGTGCCGTCGGGTTTAGCGGCCCGTGTTTCGCTTGGCACACCTCTCACCGCCTCCCGAGCCCTCGCGTAGACAGCCCTCAAAGCCTCCAAGGCACGTTCCTCCTCATCCACAACCACTACGACAGCGTCTAAAACCCCCGCCCCAACCCTCTCCCTCAGCGCGGCAACCTCTTCACCTGAAATGCCGTATCCGGGTAGCTCGTCTGTGTGTATTATTCCATCAACCTCCGCCCAAGCCTTGGCATGTCCCGCGAGCTCGGCCCCAAGCCTAATCCCCTTCCAAGTCTCCTTGGAAAGCAATCCGCCGAACATGGGCAGCTTGACGGCGTAGACGCCGCAGCCTGATTCAAGCCGCTTCCGGACCAGGGAGGACTTGGTTGCGTGGAAGAGGTCGGTTACGTTCAGGAACTCGGGGGGCGGGAGGTCGTCGCCCTTAAGCCTCATCCTCAGCTCCTCCGATATGCTGAGCAGGTGTAGCTGCCGCTTCACCTCGTTCTCGACAACTAGGCCTATAAGCTCCAGCTCCTGGACACCCTTTATCTCGGTGAGAGCGCCGCCTTTGATGGATACGTTGAGGTCCTGCCTGACGGTCCCAAGCCCCCTCTTGACTTTACGGCTTGCACGGAGCCTGTCACCTATTGCCTTGGCGACCTTCACAGCCTCCTGGGGCGATGTTATCACAGGAGCGGTTGAGACCTCTATCAACGGTATGCCGAGGCGGGAAAGGTCGTACTCCACCACGCCGCGCCCCGTACCCACGATGCGGGCGGCATCCTCCTCCAGAGTAATGGTCTGAATAGGGATTTCTTTTCCGTCGACAACAAGCTCTCCCCCCAACGCGACAACACATGTACGTTGAAAACCGGATGTGTTTGAGCCGTCTACAACGATTTTCCTCATGACATGTATCTCGTCGACGGGTGTGGAGTTTAGTAGTAGCGCGATTGTTAGCGCTGTTTCAACGGCTTCGGGGTTTAGCCCGTGAGGCGGCTCCTCATCCATCTCGACTAGGCAGACGTTTGCGGGGTTTACGTGGTAGATGATTTTCCGCCGTTTCTTGGACTCGAAGACCGCCGCCGGGTCCACTGTCCCCAGCTCGCTCTGAGCCTCCCTGAGGAAGCGGGCTATTTTGACGACCTCGCCGTTTTCCACCGGTTCCGTTGGACACATGCAGAACAGTTTATGCTTTGTGTCGAGCTGGCGGTGGACCTCAACGCCCACCTTAAGCCCCAAGGCCTCGTAGTCCATTACCATCCCCAACACCTCAGCCGTCTGTTATTAACTTGGAGGCGGCTGGGGAAGAGTTCTAGCACCTATCTCCCCGCAGATGTTTTTCAGCATAAGAGATTTCACATCCTCATACGCGGGTTTTCCGCCAAACCTCCCCAGCACCCACATCAGCTTGACAAGCGCTGTCTCTGGAAGCATGTCGTCTAGCGGCACAGCCCCAGCCCGCATGAGGTCTCGGCCGTTGTCGTAGACCTTCATGTTTACACGTCCATACCTGCACTGGCTAGTCATGCCGACGAAGACTCCGGAACCTGTGAGTTCCCTGATGACGGGTACAAAGCTTGAGGCAACGTGGCCCAACCCCGTCCCCTCCAATATTACGCCCCTCAGCCCTAGTTTCTCAACCAATATGGTTAGCGTCTCAGGCTTCATGCCGGGGAAGAACTTCACAAGCATGGCGTGCTCGTCAAAGGTTGGGTTGAAGACATACCCGTCCTCATCCCTGCGGTGGAAGTCTGCCGTGAGCAGCTTAAGCCCCGTCCCTGTCCTCACGGCCAGCGGCTGTGAGTTGATGGATTGGAAGGCTGACCTGCTGCTTGTATGCATCTTGACGACGCGGGTCCCTCTATGGATGTATATCATGTCGTCGCTGTGCCATGCATGCATACATACAACCACCTCCGCGAAGGGTGCTTTAGACGCTGTCTCGACTGCCGCGATTAGGTTTGTAGCAGCGTCGCTTGAAGGCCTGTCCGAGGACCTCTGGGCCCCCACCAAGACCACAGGCTTGGGCGGCTTCTGTAGGGCGAAGCTGAGGGCCGCAGCAGTATAGCCCATTGTATCTGTGCCATGGGCGACCACAACACCGTCCACACCCTGTCTAAGGAGCTGGTCTATCCGCTCGGCCACCCAAGTCCAGTGGGATGGTGTTAGGTTCTCGCTGTAGACCTGCATCAAAACCTCCGCAGATACATTGGCTATCTCCGCTATCTCCGGAAAGATGCTGACCAGGTCTGCCGCGGTCATCGCCGCCCTCACCCCGCCTGTTCTGTAGTCTATTCTGCTGGCGATGGTTCCCCCGGTTCCTATGACTGCTACGTGTGGTAGGCCGGGATGTGGCTGGGGAGGTGGGGGTGGTTTGAAGGATGGCTGGCTCGACGCGGTTAGCTTAACAACCCTCGTCCCATAGACGGCTTTGACACCGATGTTGTAGCCGTTGCCGAGCTTCAAAACAATTACCTCGGGGTCGCCGTACTCATACCTCGCCATCAGAAAACCATGGTAAGACTTCCCCTCCTTCACCACTTCAACCTCATCGCCGACCGATACACCGGCCTCCCTCAAAAGCTCCGCCGCCAACCCCCTGTATCCCGCGTAAGACTCCATGGATGGAGCACTGCCAGCCTTGTTATTAAGCAGAATCCTGGGGAGGCCATCTGCGCAGGGCTTGGGAAAGTTGTTGCAATATTTCGGCGACGGGGTTCGCGGGGTTAAGCGCGATTAGTTTAACCGCCCGCAGCTTCCGTTGGTAGACCAGCCCCGTCCTCTCAAGGTTGTTTACAACTATGCCGACGGTTGAGGGCGCAACACCTGTCACGCGGGCAAGGTATCTCAGGCTGAAGCCCTTCCCAGGGTTGTCGATCAGGTATTGAAGAACTTTCGCATGGGCTTTTGAGGCGAATAAATCCTCCAGCAGCAACCAGCCCATCCCCTAGTCGGATACGATGGTCCCCGCTTTCCGGCCGAGTATAGCCTCCCTCACCATCTCAACCCTCTCCCCATTCACATAGTAGAGCGGTATCCTTGTCCTAAGAAGCAAAGAAACACCAACTACGTCGACGACCTGGTAGTCTCCCGCCCTCTGCGAAACATTAGCCGCAAACCCGGCCAGCTCCTCGAACTTCATCCGCGGCATGATTTTTGCGTTAGGGTCTTTCTTGGGGTCGGACGTGTATATCCCGTCAACATCTGTGGCGACAACTATGCGCTCCGCCCCAGTAACGGCGGCTGCAAGAACCGACACAGCCATCGTTGATTGACCAGGCTGCAGACCACCCAACACAACAATTCTACCCATCTCCGAGAGATGTCTTATTTCATCGACCGTTGTGGGGATCTTCTGGCATGCAAGCTCCCCCAAAGCCCTTGCCAGGAGACCTGCATGAATCCTTGTAGTCTGGATCGCTAACTCGTCACAGCTGGCCTCGTCAAGACCCAGCCTACGGGCGGCGGACACATATTTTCTCGCCATATCTCCGCCTCCAACCACCACAACCCATCTCCCCCCATCAAAGAGCTCGGAGAGCAGTGAAGTATACTGACGCAAAAGACCTACATCAACCTCCTCCCTGAAGAGGAGATGACCACCAAGCTTCAGGACAATGTTCAAACCGGGGAAATAATTTCCTGGGGCCATTTAAAAACATGTAACGTGTGTAAAAGCTTAGTCAAGTTATTCGGCATAGGGACCCATGCCCACATCACATTTTAATACGGGCTGCGTTGAGGAGACATGGATGAATGTTATGCGTGCGGCGGGCGGTTTGCCTGGCCGTGTCAGGCTGTAGCCTTCGGCGGTGTTGTGGATGTTGAGAAAGGATTCTGTTACTTTATATCAGTTTAAACGGCTTTTGGAGAAAATTGAGAAACTGGAGGGACGTGGGACAGAGCTTGTAACACTCTACATCCCCCCGGATAAATCAATCTCTGACGTTATAAACTACCTGCGTCAGGAGTATGCGACCGCGTCAAACATAAAGTCTAAGCAGACACGTAAGAACGTACAGGACGCGATAGAGAGCGCAATACAGAGGCTTAAGCTCTTCGACAGGCCGGGCCCAACAGGACTAGTCATTTTCAGCGGCGCAATCCCACAGGACAGCGGCCAGACGAGTAAAATCGAGGTCTACCATGTAATCCCACCGGAGCCGATAACCACCTTTCTCTACAGGTGTGACAGCAGGTTCCACGTAGAAGGGTTGAAGGAGCTTTTAAGAGAGAGAGCTGTATACGGGGTTTTAGCGATAGATAACGAGGAGGCCTCCGTGGCTGTCGTAAAGGGGAGGCGGATAGAGCAGCTGAAAACATACACCTCAGGTGTGCCCGGCAAACACCACGCAGGAGGGCAGTCCGCGAGGAGGTTTGAGAGGCTGAGGGAGATGACGCTTAACGACTTCTACAAACGTGTGGCGGAGAAAGCTAACGAGCTCTTCCTACAATACCCTGAAATAAAAGGGGTGATAGTTGCTGGCCCCGGGCCGACGAAGGATATTTTTCTGCAGGGAGATTACCTGCACTACACATTACGTGACAAAATACATGTTGTTGACACATCCTACTCAGGTGAAGCCGGTGTACGTGAGGCCATAAGCAAGTCCGCTGACTTCCTGAAGGAGGTGCGGATGGTTGAGGAGCAGAAGCTCATACAACGCCTTATGTCTGAGGCCACCAGGCCTGATGGGCTGGCTGTCTACGGTGAGAAGCAGGTCTTTGAAGCTCTTCAGAAGAACATGGTTGACCTGCTGCTGATTTCGGAGGACCTTAACAGGGTTGAGGTGGTGGTCAGATGTCAGAACTGCGGCTACGAGACAAGGTTCACGGTTAACGCGGAGGAGGTTCAGGCTGAGGTACCCAGAAAGCTTGGTGAGAAATGCCCCGTATGCCAGAACCAGAGTCTCGCGCTCCATGAGACGCAGCTGCTTATTGACAAGCTGATCGCCGAGGCTGAAAAACTCGGTGTGAAGGTTGAGCTGGTATCGAGCGAGCATGAGGAGGGCGAGATGTTCATGAAGGCTTTCGGCGGAGTGGCGGGCTTTCTGAGACACCGGGGTGGCTACTGAGATGAAGGTAGACTACCTCAGCCAGAGCGGTGGACGTATCAGGCTTAAGGTTGTACACGTCAGGGAGTCTGGTTTCGACGCCTACATATCCCCAGAGGAGCTGGCCCCCTACCCAGGCCTTTGCAGGGTGTTGGAGGAGAGCAGGCAGAAGGCATCTGTGCAGACATATCCGCAGCCCTTCGAGGCGCTAAACCCCACACCACTCACGGTTGAGATAGGTGCCGGCGAGGCGGAAAACCTTGCCAAGCTCTTAGAAACAAGGTCCAGAATAAACCCTTATGAAAGGGCGGTGAAAGTGAGGGTCGGACAACACACCTACATCATTGCCTTCGAACACCACTGCGGGTGACTGCGAGCAGTATGCTTATGATGGACTTTATGCTTTCGAGCCCAACCCCGTCAACTCCAGCATAGCCCGGCCCCTTCAAGACATCCACAACACCAAACCTTAGAAGAGCCTTCACAACCTCAACGGCCTCCTCCGAAACCTCCCGTAGGATTGAGGGCTCGTAGAGGGCTACTGCTCCGTAAACACCGAGGTCTGAGACTGAGGAGACAACCAGCACGTCCGCCGAGGTGGCCGCAACAATTCCGCCGCCGCATCCACAGCGGCATACGGTTCCAAACCCAGCACCACCCACGACAGCTTCACGTATAACACCCATGCCTGCCTCATTCCCCCCGTCACCGAAAGCAACAACAGAAACACCCCTCTCCTTCAACAACGGTATGTAGGCGTCGAGCGGCGCATGTAGGGCCGAGATGTTTTCACCATACATGTTGTGGTACTGGTTGAGGCGGTTTGCTCCAGGCCTTTCCACGAAAACGGCCGTGTCTGGCCCGAACTCCTTGAGGAGCGATTTAATGAAAGATGCGCAGAGCTCCCGGCTTACCGGGGCACCCCGCACACCGACCCCGCCCGTACCCACCCCAGCTCTGGCAACGTTTTCAAAACCCTCATCAACCACGACAACCGCATCAACCCCGTACTCCACCAGCCGGCGGGCCAAAAGACATGTTGAAACAAGCCCATCCGTCTCATACACGCCGCCATAACGCAGCGTTCTAAAACCCGTAACAAACATCAAGGTCCTCGCTCTGGCAAGCCTCTCAGCGGCCATCGCGCAGAGAGGCCCAGCCTGGATTTTACGGGCGGCGTTGTAGAGCGTGCTCACCGCACCGCGCCCGTTATAGTCAACGGTTACCACGCTGTCCACGGAGTCGGCTGTCTCCAACACGGAAACATCGGCGGTTAGACAGGATAAAAACATGCGTCAAAGCTAAAACCACCATCAAACAAGGGGGTTGTAGTTGTTTCAGGTCTTTGCCGGGTTAGACTTGTTCAGAGGCCGTGTTGCGAGGCTTGTCCGCGGTAGGGCTGAGGAGGCATTCTACTACCCTGGCTCTGCCGAGGAATACGCACGCCGATGGGTTGAGGAGGGGGCTGACTGGCTCCACGTAATAGACCTCGACGCAGCCCTCGGTGTTGGGGACAATTTCCAAACCATATCGACGCTGATGCGGTGTGTGAAGGCGCCTGCACAGGTAGGGGGAGGTGTCAGAAGCCTGGAGAAGGCGTACAGCCTCATGGATGCGGGGGCAGCCCGTGTCATAGTGTCCAGCATGTACTTCAAAGACCGGGGGAAGGCATTGGAGCTCGTCGAGACCCTTGGTCCTGAACGCGTAGCCGTCGGCCTGGATGTTGATGGAGAGGGCTTCATCGTGGTCGCTGGCTGGAGGGAGAAAACGTCTTCAAGGCTGGTTGAAGCGGTTGAGAAAGCTCTCGGAGACGGCTTCAAAAACATCCTCGTAACCGACACATCGCGGGACGGAACCCTACAGGGAGTTAACACAGCGCTCCTACGACAAATCCCCATGGAGAGCAGGCGCTACATCGTATTCGGGGGCGGTGTCTCAACGGTGGAGGACGTAATATCCCTGAAGAGACACGGGTTTGCTGGGGCTGTTTTGGGGAGAGCGCTATACGAAGGAGGCATAGGGCTTCAGCGAGTTAAGCACGCCCTGTTGGAGGGCTAACCTTTAAGTTAAAGGTAACACCCCCATGACCTAGGTAATGACCCAGTTACCTGGAGACCTATTCTCGGTAGCCCCGAAAACAAGCCTCAGCGGCTTTTACGACAGGGAGGCTGAGCTAGCAAAATTGAGGTCTGCGATAAGCTACGGCTTTAGACTTAAATCTGCTTATGCGTGGTTTTCCTAGATTGCTGGCTAAGAGGATTATCCCGTGTCTCGACGTCGACATGGGCCGTGTTGTGAAGGGACGTAGGTTTGTAGACCTTAGGGACGCAGGGAACCCCGCCACGCTTGCGGCGAAATACTCCGAAGAGGGGGCGGACGAGCTTGTCTTCCTCGACATAACCGCTTCAGCCCAGCGGCGTGACATACTTGTAAACGTCGTCAGGTCTGTTGCCGAGGCATACCCTTCACAGTAGGCGGTGGTATAAGGGGGCTGGAGGACGCAGACCTCGTGCTCAGAAATGGTGCTGATAAGGTCTCGGTGAACACTGCGGCGGTGGAGAACCCGTCCCTTATCCGGCGTCTCTCAGAGATCTATGGCGCTCAGTGTGTGGTTGTGGCTGTCGACGCTAAGAGAAACCAGGGGATGCCTAGCGGGTACGAGGTCTACACCTACGGGGGGAGGAGGGCTACAGGCTTGGACGCAGTCGAATGGGCCGTGAAAGCCGCGGGCCTCGGGGCGGGCGAGATACTTCTAACCTCGATGGACATGGATGGGACTAGCGACGGCTACGACCTAGAGCTTACAGGCAAGGTCGTCAAGGCCGTAAACATACCCGTCATCGCAAGCGGAGGGGCTGGAAAACCTCAGCACATCTACGACGTCCTAACAGTTTCCGGCGCTGACGCGGCCTTGGCTGCGAGCATTTTCCACTATGACATATACAGCATCAAGGATGTTAAGCTGTTTTTGAGTGAGAGGGGTGTGCCGGTACGGATATAGACATGCTCAGGTTTGAGGGCGACCCGCCCCTTGTGCCGGTGGTTGTGCAGGACGCTGACACGGGGGAGGTTTTGATGCTTGCCTACGCGGACCGGGAGGCTCTTAGGCTAACCGCTGAAACAGGGTTTGCCCATTTCTGGAGCAGGTCGCGTAGGCGGCTCTGGAGGAAAGGGGAGGAGTCTGGGAATGTTCAAAGGGTTGTCGAGATCAGAGTTGACTGCGACGGTGACGCCGTCCTATACCGTGTGAAGCCCGCCGGCCCAGCCTGCCACACAGGAAACTACACATGCTTCCACAACCCGTTCAAACCCTGACAAGCCTTTTGAAGTTCTCCAGAATAGCCCGGCCTGTTTTGGAGGATTTTTCCGGGTGGAACTGGGTCCCGTAAACGTTGGACCCACCTATCGCTGACGGAAACTCGACACCGTACAGGGTTTTGGCGATCACTACAGACCTGTCCCCGGGGCTTGGGTAGTAGGAGTGGTTGAAGTAAACCCAGCCCTCGTCAACACCCTCCAACAGAGGGGTGTCACGCACCTTAACCAGCCTGTTCCAACCCATGTGCGGGCTCTTCACACCCCGGGGAAAGCCGACAACCCTCCCGGAGAAAACACCGAGGCCGCTGCCGGGCCCCTCATCACTTGACTCGAACAGGAGCTGCAACCCGAGGCAAATACCTAAAACAGGCAGGCCCGACCTCACCAAGTCAACCAGCTCACGTCTGTAGCCTGCAACGTTTTCAGCGGCCGCGCTAAAACTCCCAACACCGGGCATGACGAGGCAGTCAAATCCCTCCAACGGCTTTTCGGAGACAACGACCTCAAACCCCAGCCGCCTCAACGCATGCGAGACGCTGAAGACATTACCTACACCGTAGTGGAGAACAAGCGCACGCAACATCATTCACCCTTATCTGCCGGGGGTGGGATTCGAACCCACGGCGACGGGATTCCACCCCAGCTATGGGATTATGAGCCCCGCACTCTGGCCAGGCTGAGTTACCCCGGCTCACACTACTCTGCTATGTGGGCTGTTATTTTAGTTGTCGGCGGCGGTGTTTATAGTTTTTATCCCGCCGTTCAGGGTTCGGTATGTTGGCTGCTGGCTTGGTTCTCGGGCTTTACCGGTACCCGGTCAAGTCCATGGGAGGTGAGGAGGTTGAGCAAGTCTATGTCGGGGCCGATGGATTTGAAGGGGACAGGGTTTACGCTGTCCTAGACCTTGAGACAGGGACAGCCGCCAGCGCCAAAAACATGGCGAGGTTCGGCAGGCTCCTCGATGTAAAGGCCTCCCTCAGCAGTGACGGGCTGCACCTCGTCTTCCCGGATGGAAGACGGTGCGGCTTATCCGAGGCCGCGGCCATCCTCTCATCCTACTTGGGTAGAAGGGTTATGCTTGTAAGGAACGGCGGCAAGGCCTTAAGGTATATTGGGCTGGATGTAAGCTACGAAGCAGGCTCCACAACATACTTTGAGAAGCAGGGAACGACAAGGGCCGGCAGCTTCCACGACTCCGCCCCGGTTCACATAATGACCGCTGAAACACTAAAGGCCAACGGCATAGGGATTGATGAGCTGTGCAGGTTCAGGCCAAACCTGCTTATAGACTTTGACGGAGAGCTTTCGCCGGGCACCGTGTTTGAGGTAGGGGGTGTGGCCCTAAGGGTTACGAAGCCCACGAAAAGATGCATAATGGTTACACTCCCACAGCAAACCCTCGCCTTCAACCCAGAAATATTGAAAAACCTACGCCAAAGGCACGGTGGCGTTGCGGGGTTCTACGCCGAAGTCGTCAGAGAAGGCTGGATAACTGTAGGAGACAGGTTAAAGATTTATTCAACCTAGTGAAAAAAGCTTTGAAGCGGCGGTAGTCTAGCCTGGTAGGACGTCGAAGCCCAGAAGGGCTGCGTAAGCCTTCCACGCCGAAGGTCGCGGGATCGAAGCCCGCCCGCCGCAACTCAACCTATTATAGCTCTCCAACCAGAATCCATGCCGGGTTGGACTGGCTTGATTCGTTGATGAGGGCTGGTGAGATTGCGCGGAGGGTGAGGGCCCGCGTTCCTGAGCTGGTTGTGGTGGGTGCAAGGATGTTAGACGTGGCTGAGAGAGTTGAGGGGCTCATAAGGCAGTTGGGAGGTAGGCCCGCGTTCCCCTGCAACATCTCCGTGGACAGCGTGGCCGCCCACTACTCCCCCCCACCCGGAGACCTTTCAACGATACCGCCAAACTCGGTCGTCAAGATAGATTTTGGCGTGGAGGTTGAAGGCTTTATTGCCGATACCGCTATAACTATCACTGACACGGCAACCGGCGAGGTTTTGAAAACCGCCGTCGAAGAGGCTTTGAAGGCAGCGTTGAGGGTGGCGGCGGCCAATGTCAAGGTCTCGGCCATCGGCGCAGTGGTGCAGAGCACGTTGGCACGGTATGGTGTGAAGCCGATAAAGAACCTGACAGGGCATGAAATCCAGCGCTACAACCTACATGCAGGTGTCTCTATACCTAACGTGGCGGCGGGTGATGATGCGAGGCTTGTTGAGGGCCATGTGTATGCTGTGGAGCCCTTCGCCACCGTTGCAGCGGGGTCCGGCGTTGTAGTTGACGCCAGCCCAGCGACAATCTTCCGTCTTAACCCACGGCAGCCAACACGTAAAACAACTCCAGATGAGGCAGCTCTCCTTAAAAACATAGAGGAGAGGTTTAACGGCCTACCCTACAGCCTGAGATGGCTTAAAGATTTGGGCGACATCAATATGCTTCACCAGAGGTTTGTAAAGACCGGGCGTGTTAAGGCGTATCCCCTCCTTGTTGAGAAGACAGGTAAGCCGGTCGCCCAGGCCGAGCACACAATCCTCGTCGAAAGAGACGGCTGCACAGTGGTTACTTAGATTCTTTCTTTTGAGGGACGTATATGTTGACGATCTTGCTCTGGGCCCCTCCGCATTTCGGGCATTTCTCAGAGTTAACAACCTTCAGCACGTAGTCCCCTTCTTTGAATGGTCGCGAGTTCTCGACACCGCATGAAAGACACTTGAGGAAGGTAAGTGGCTCGGGGATTTTTTCACGGGTTTTCGGCCCGAAAACTATGGTTGGCTCCGACGACATCTAGGCCCCAACCCCCACAGTGTTTCCAACACCGGCTATTACCACAACATCCCCTTCCCCGGCTTTTTCGAGAATGAGTTTCCTGACCTTTTCAAGCACAACATCCGCGGCCTTGGCTATCGACTCCCTCATCGGCGTTATGGCTTCTGTGATTGACTGAAATATGACGAAGGCGTGAAGAGGGATGTTGCGGCTCTTCGCCAGCTCCTCTATCTTATATTTGTCGACGCCGGGGCCGCCGATAGCCACACCCACACCTTCAGCTATCTTACCCGTCTCCTCGCCCTCAAGCTTCAAGGCTGCGTCGATCGTGACTATCAGCTTAGGCTGCTCTGAAAGGCTTTCCACAAGCCGCTTCACGGCTTCGCCAGGCCTTCCAACCGTGCCGCCGGGCCCCTGAGCCCTCACTATGTAGACCCTTCTTTTTTCAAGCTCGAGCTCCTGCACAATTGTGTCCTTTGCTATCTCGTACCTCGTCTTCTCCAAGCCGTCAGCCAGCTTAGCCACCACAAGCACCCCGACCCCGTCGCCTATTGGCTGGCCTTTACTGAAGGCCACAGCAGCCTGACGATATGACTCAGCTATCTCAATAAGCTGCGGCAGGACCATCTGTATCTGAAGCACGAGATATATGTTTGATGTCTTTTTGCCCAGAAGGTAGTAGTGCCGTACAACCCTGTAAAGTGTGTTAATTCCGCGGAGTATTTCAAAGAGATTTGTAAGAGTTTTAACTCTGGCCTCAGGGGCGTTCGGCACAAGCTTCGCAACCTCGCTTTCATAAACCGACTCACCGGTTTCAAGGATGTGTTCAAGCTTGTAGACAAGTCCGTAGGGGTCCATCGACTCGGGCTGTATTAGGAAAAACTCGCTAAGTCTTTCAATCTCTTTTGAAAGGTCTGATTCTGGGCTACCCTCACGCTTGACTGTATCGACTGTTATTGTCTGTATCTCGTCCTTGATGTTCTTTAGCTTTTGGAGCTTTCGCTCAAGGTCGCGCAGCATGTAACCAAGCTGCATCCTCTGACCAAGGGATGGATAAAGAAAGAAAACCATCAGGAAGGCTATCCATATAAGTGACAGAATGAAGGATAGGAGGTTCTCTCCCGTTCCTGTCGCAGGGTTAAGCAGGGCAAGGAACTCTGACGCCATTTCCATCAACACCGTCCATCATTTATTTATAAGTTTGCCGTGTGACCGTGTTTTTTGTAAAACGGTCACGTTTACGGCCTTCAGCCTTCGTCTCCGCCATATATGCCTCAGCCAAGTGTTTGCCAATTTCGAGGGCTCTCTGCCTGCAGAGGCGTAGGAGCTCCCCGTAGGTCTTTAGGCTGGTCTCCAAACATTCTTCAAGCTTCGCCTCACCCCTCTCCAAAGCCTCCATATACTGTTCAACCATCTTACGGGTATCGGGTGTTACAAGCCTTCTGTCTGTTTTCTCCAAGGACTCCACAAGCTTCAGCCCGAGGAGTGTGGGCCTATACCGGCCTCCCTGTCTTGATGCGTAGCGGCGTTCAACTATTAGGGATGGGTAGGTTGCACGGGTTGCATCTGTTCCTATCCCGTTTTTCTCCATGAGCCTGAGCAGCTCTGCCTCGTCAAGCCTCGGCGGGGGCTTTGTCTCCCCCTCCACAAGCCTGACCTCAACGACCGTCAAAACCTGGCCAGGCCTCATTTGTGGAACCGGCTGGTCGGCGGGCTTGAAATACGGGTAGTACAGCATGTATCCCGGCTTCACCACCATGCGGCCGTCCGCGAAAAAGGACACGTCAGCTATCTTGATGGCTGCTTTCTGAGTTTGCTGGACAGCGTCCTCTGCGTAGGCGTTAGCGTAAAAACGCCGCGCAACATACTCCCATATCTTTCCAAGTAGTCCACCGCCCCCGTAGGCTGCTGTGGGGTATATAGGTGGGTGAGCCCCATCATCCATCGCACCGTTTCGCGGCGCCGCCTTCCCAGAAATCTCCGGCAGTCCCTCCAAAACCTTCGACTCAACCACCGCCATCCTCGCCGTCTCGAAGTCGAAGTCACGGCGGTACCGGTTTGTGTCGGTACGCGGATAGCTTATGTAACCCTCCGAATACAGAGTTTCCAGCATTTCAAGCAGTTTGTTGGCGCTCAACTTTGTCAGCCTCGTAAGGTCTCTCAAAACATCGTCAGTCCTCATAGGCAACGGCCTGGGCAGAGTCTTCTCCGTTGTCCGAAAGTCCTCAACCAAAGCCGTCGAACACCTCTTAACATTCTCAAACAATTTATCAGCCGCGTCTTTGTCCACGTATTTTTCGGTGTATGCTTTGAACTCTTCACCTCCCTCAGTCTTCAGGACGGCTTCGATGAACCAGTATTTCTGAGGCTTGAACGAGTTTATTTCCCTCTCTCTTTCGACGACGAAGTTTAGGGTGGGCGTCTGGCACGAGCCCCAGCTGATGAGCCTGACAGGTGCATAGCTCCGGGCAGCCAGTGTCAAAAGCCTTGTGAAGGAGGCTCCTGTAATGAGGTCGAAGATCTGTCTGAACCTTGCCTTCTCAACCCATCTCCAGTTGAGGCCTTTCTCAAGGTTTGCCCAGCTCTGCAGAAGCTCGCGTCTGTTGAGTGAGTTGAACCTCATCCTATAGCATTCTCCCGAGCCGTTCAGGTCCCGGAAGACTTGCAGGACCTCATAGCCTATAAGCTCTCCCTCAGAGTCGTTATCCGTAGCAACGACGAGAACACCCCCCTCGGCAAACAACTTTCTCAAAACGTTGTAGGATTTCGTGTCGGAAACTTTGTCGACAACGCGGCGGAGCTTAATAATCTCGGAGGGGTCCACCGACCCCCACTCATATCCGGGTGGGAGGTCTGCGTTCATCAGGTGGCCCCTCACAGATGTAACCACTACATCGGCCTTGGCGGGCCCTATAGCTGATTTAATGGCCCGCGCCACACTAGCCTTCTCGGCCACTACAATATACCGCTCATTCCTCATATTCTGAGACCATATTCAGGAACCGTTTTAGGGACATGCTCCTCCTATATTCCTCCAGTGTCTGAACCGCTACTATTTTGCTTCCGGTTGGGAGGTCTGCGACATACAGGACGCATCGGCTGTTCCGTAGTTTTTCAGCCTTTTTGTAGATGTTTGTGGACAGGATTGGTGCTGAGATTTGAACACCTCCGGAGCTGCCGGTCGCGATAAAGTCCACCCCGTCCCCTTTTCCGACCTTAGTTAGCTCCAAACTTTCAACTTCGACAGGCCTAGCCGGCTTCAAATTCCCGGCTTCCGTTAAATCCTGTACCTGGTAGTATTCATCCACTTTCACAAGTGTTCCCGAGATAGGTGCGCCGACAACGAGCCATTCGGGGGGCCTCCTGAGGCGGGCGACAAACTCCTCCCCCGTCAAAGAAGTGAGTGAGAGTAAATAAACAACCCCCTCCTCGACAGCCTTCACAATAATACCCGTAACGTATCCGATGACCCTGAACGACGTAGGCATGCCCATCCTAAAACCCCACTTCCGTCTATAATGGTTTACGGCACAGCTAGAGTTAATAAAATCCCAAAGAACATAATTAGAGCAGGCCCCGGTAGCGCAGGCTGGGAGCGCGTCCGGCTGAAGACCGGAGTGTCGCCGGTTCAAGTCCGGCCCGGGGCATATGTTTGTATAAGTTATGGAGCTAGGATTAGCAAGCTCGGCAAGCCATCATTTAGGTAAAGGGGTGGCGCCCGCAATTCGCTCTTAACCCATTTTGTGTTGATGGGTTTAGAACAAAACCGAAAGCTAAAGACTAATACGTCTCTACTAGAGTTTATCCACCATGGATAGCATCGTCACATACCAAACAGTTCTGGCTATAATATGGTTCCTTATCGGGTTTGGATTGGGTTTCGCTGTCCTGAGGTTTTGGAAATTGTTGCTGGCTGTTGTCATCATAGCTGTGCTTCTGCCGTTCATACTAGGTTTGGCGGGGATGAGGACACCTTTCACGTCTCAGGACTTGGTCAACGCGTTCATAAACGGGCTCTCCATCCTCGCCTCACTGATTGCTTCAAACCAGTTTGCCTCGATAGGTTTCCTACTAGGGATAGTCTTGGGCCTGATAACTTTCATCCTACGCAGCAGGTGAGAATGCCAAACTTTAAATCATGTGGGTAGGAGCGTTTCATTCATGGTGAAAAAAGTACTGTCATCGGACAGGCTTCCTAAACCCGTCGGTCCCTACTCTCAGGCCATACAGGCGGGCGACCTCATCTTTCTATCAGGCCAGATCGCGATAAATCCCGCGACCGGCGTTGTTGAAGAAACGGATGTAAGGGGTCAGACTAAGAGGATTATTGAGAACACAAAAACCTTCCTTGAATCAGTCGGGCTAGGCCTCTCCGATATTGTAAAAGCGACGGTTTACCTAACAAAGGCTGAGCACTTCACGGAGATGAACGAGATATACAGGGAGTTTTTCAAGCACGAACCTCCTGCGAGGACGACGGTTGTAACGCAACTCCCCGTCAAGGGCGCTTTGATAGAGATTGATTTTATCGCGTATTCGGGGCGGTGAACTCAAGCACCTCAAGCGGGTTGTAAACAGCTAAACCTGTCCCCTGCTCAATGTGTATTCGGCAGACGCTGCTGTTTGTTACGACAAATCCGCAGCCGCTCTGCTTGAATAGGTTGAATAGGGGCTCGCCCACCGCGTTTGCAAGCCCGTAGCCGAGAACACCGTGTTTCATCCCGAAAGACCCCGCCATGCCGCAGCATGTTCCCGTCTCAACAAACACGGCCTCATACCCTGCATGTCTCAGAAGATTGTAGACCGAACGCGACTCGTCAAGGGCCCTCTCATGGCACGGGATATGTATCCCAGCCTTTCCCCCATCCACCCTTTTAACCGCAAGCCTCCCATCATTCACCAGCAAGTCTAACAGCTCCGACGCCGAAACCGATGCCTCTGACACTTTGACTGAGTCTTCGCTGTTATTCAAAAGCCTTGGGTAAACATATTTCAAAGCGTAAACCGCCGTAGGCTCTGCGGAGACTATTACGTCGTTCTCCCTCAAGACCTCCGACAGCCGTCTGACGTTGTACTTTGCTACCTCCGCTGCCTTGTCTAGGTCGCCGTAAGCTATGTATGGGTAGCCGCTTGTCTTCTGGGGTGGCAGGACGGGTGTGTAGCCAGCCATGTTCAAGGCTTCACATAGTTTTATCCCTAGCTCCGGTCTCACAAACTGGATGAAAAAGTCGGCGAATATTACCGCCCGACGCTCATGCTGCGTCCATTTACTCTCGTTAAATAGCTTGGCAAATGTTTTACGTGCAACCGGGGGGATTGGCCTCCTCCTGTCTATCCCTAAGAGCCTCTCCATCAAAGCCCTGACGAAGCCACGGCGTAGTAACGCGTTGAAGAACCACGGCGCTCTAGACGCAAAGCTGTAAAATGCTTCATAGTTCTCCAAGACCCTGTTGGTCATCAGCTGGCCAGCCTCCCTAACATATCGGTGTTTCACCCCGGCTATCAGCATGGGTATGTCAATTTTTACGGGGCAGATTTCCTTGCAGAGGCCGCAGCTTATGCACAGGGGGGCAAACTCAGCCGCTCTCTCAAGTCCGTGGACATAGGCGGTCCACGGCAGGCCTATCGCGCCTGTGTAAATGTACCCGAAGACATGCCCGCCTACCGCTGAGTATGTTGGGCATATATTCATGCATGCGCCGCATCTTATGCAGTAAAGCGCTTCCTTAAACCACGGGTCGTCCCGCATAGCTCTCCTCCCGTTATCTATAACCACGACATGTAGCTCCCTTCCCAGGGCATCCCCAGCCAACGGATTCCTGCCGCTGACGAAGCTGACGTAAGTTGTCAGGAACTGGCCTGTGGAGCTTACAGGATGCGCAACAATAAGCTTCAAAGCGTCCTCAACTTTTTCAACAATTTTCTCCATCCCCATTACCACGATGTGTGTTTTTGGTGGGACGCTTCCAAGCCTGTCGTTCCCCTCGTTTGTCTCCACAACAACTGTGCCGGTTTCCGCGATGGCTATGTTTGCACCAGTAACCCCTATGTCAGCTGAGAGGAATAACTCACGGAGATAGCCTCTGGCAAACTGCATTAGATCGCTTATCTCAGCATTGAGTTCACGCCCGGCCAGTTTTGAGAAAAGCTCAGCTACTTCGTATCTGGTTTTGTGGACAGAAGGGTAGACGAGGTGGAAGGGTTTTTCACCGGCCAGCTGTATTATGAACTCGCCGAGGTCTGTCTCAACTATCTTCAACCCTTTTTCTTCAAGGTAGGCGTTAAGCATTATCTCCTCCGTAGTCATAGACTTGCTCTTGGTTAGGAGTTTCGCATTCTTCTCCACAGCAATCCTGTATATGATACTGCAGGCCTCCTCAGCGTCCTTCGCAAGATAGACCCTGACACCCCTTTTCTCGCAGTTTTTCTTGAACATCTCAAACATTTCGTCAAGTCTGTTAACGGCTCTTTCCTTAACCTCCCTAACATCGTCTCTGAACATTTCAAAATCTGTAAACAGCAGGGAAATAGTTTCACGCCGCAACCTAAGCGTCCGTGTTAAAGCGT